>JAEEGF011199914.1_pt1 | contig 36168 bp, 25 predicted proteins | sample 9134171 | NCBI WGS metagenome assembly JAEEGF01 (sample SAMN16246542, study PRJNA631951) | gut metagenome | biome: gut microbiome; feature: rumen; material: AP-attached | host: Bos | place: Iran: Karaj | collected 2018-10
GTTGAAAGCGGGAATAGCATAACCGCCGGCAACTGCTCTCTTAAACATCTCGCGGGTATTCACGAGACCCAAATCCTTGTAATTTACCATAACTCTTTACGTTTTAAATATTTACGATTTACGTTCTCTTTTCTTAATCGTGTGCAAAGGTACGAATTTAAAGTGAATAGTGAATAGTGAATAGTGAATAATTTGCTGCCGCCTGGGGGATTTTTTATTTTATTTGCAATGGCAACAGACAGAATGGCCGATTTTGCCAAATTCACTTTTCACTTTTCACTAATCACTATTCATTGTCACGACAGCGTGTGCATGTCAAGATACTGCTGCACCTCCTCCTTGTAATTATCTGAGATAGGGATAAAGATATCACCAAAGACGATACGGAAGCGGTCGATAGACCGGACCTCCGGCATATGAACGATATAAGAGCGATGGGTACGAAGGAATTCCGGGCGAGGTAGATAATCCTCCAGTTTCTTCATACTCATCAGCGACATGATCTTCTCACCGTTTTTCAAACAGATACGCACGTAATCCTTCAGGCCTTCTACATACAGGATATCGTCAAGGCAGACCCGCAACAGCTTGTATTCACTTTTGATGAACATGATGCGATCATCATTATAGATCTCACGTTTCTGCAAGACATTAAACCAATCTTGAGCTTTCTCCGTGGCACGAAGGAAATCCTCATAGCTGATAGGCTTCAGCAAATAATCAAGCGCATTGACCTTGTAGCCTTCGAGCGCATATTGCGGGAAGGCGGTTGTAAAGATGATTTTAGTGTCTTTGGGCAAAATCTTTGCAAACTCCACACCGCTGAGTTCCGGCATCTGAATATCAAGGAACAGTAATGGCACGGGGTTGTCACGCAAATCACGCATGGCTGTAATCGCACTATTATAGGTACCTGTCAGATTCAGATAGGGGGTTTTTGCTACATAACTTTCCAGAAGACCTGCAGCCAATGGCTCGTCATCAATGATGGCACAATTAATTGTCATAGTTCCAGTTCTTTATATTAATCTAAAATGTTTATAATTTAATGGTTATTTTTGAATTGTAAGTATGGTTATCTGAGTCGATTCCCTTTTCCCAGACATAACGGTCGGGATACAGCAAATCGAGACGGCGCTGCACTTGTTCTAGACCTATGCCGTGACCGCTGCGGTCCTGCTCCGGCTTCGGGAAGTAAGAATTCTCGATAGAGCAAATCAGTTGCTTCTCACCACCGTCTTGTGGTGCGACGGCCTTAACGAGGATACGAATAAAACTGGGCTCCGTCAGACTGACACCATGTTTGAAGGCGTTCTCTATCAAGGAGATAAAGATCAGCGGCGCCACACGGATATCAGCATCAGGCACAATCTTTTTGAACGTCACGTCCACGGAATTAGGAAGCCTGATCTTCATCAAGTTGACATAATTCTCAAGAAATTGTATCTCATCCTGCAGATTAACCGACTCCTGCAAGTTATCGTATAACATGTGTCGCAGCATCTTCGACAGTTGCTGAATGGCGTTTTGGGCCCGATAGGTATCCATCGCCGTCAACGCATAGATATTATTCAACGTATTCAGCAGAAAATGCGGGTTGATCTGTGAACGAAGACTCTTCAACTCCGCCTCTGTACGATCAGCCTCAGCCCTGACCCGCGCCGTCTCTGCATATTTGCGGGCATTGTCAGCCCAGAACCACCGTTGCGCTAAAGCAATGCAGGTAGCGGCAGTGGCAAAGATACCGAAGTTGACAAGATCTCTTATATAATAGAAGAACTCATCGATAGCATCAGGCTTCCTGGGCATCAGGCCGCCCGGTTGAAATAGCACACGCTGGTAATCCATCCAATAGTGCAACAATGCAGCGAAACTGAACGCCATCACCACATTAATCATCAGATAATAGCGATGCTTTCCCTGTACAAAGTACCTGGGTGTCAGCCACATATAGTTGACATAGAAGACAATCATCAACAACAGTTGCGACAGACAGTTCATCAGATACTGGACCATCGTCATGCCTGTGCCACGCATATATTGCATAGGCGACAAGAACATATAAGCCCAGAAAACGATGTGCAAGAAGACCTTCAGTCTTTTGTCCAACATGGGTTTCTTTTCTTCACTCATGGCGGATGGCTTCTATAGGATCCATATTAGCGGCCTTCTGTGCTGGGATATAGCCGAAGAGCACACCGATGAACACACAGACAAGGAAGGACACGTAGATACTCCAGGCAGGTACGCTACTAGGCATACCGAAGGACGAGACGAACGTGCTCGCCCCTACCCCGACAAGGACACCTATCAGTCCTCCCGTCACTGATATCAAGACCGATTCGATAAGGAACTGCAGGGAGATGACAGGTCCGGTAGCGCCAACGGCCATACGGAGTCCGATCTCCTTGGTACGCTCCGTCACCGACACAAGCATGATGTTCATGATGCCAATACCCGCAACAAGCAGAGAAAACGCAGCGGCTACGACCAAGATGATAGTCACGGTATCCATTGTCGAAGACATGGTTTCCATCATCTCCGCCTGTGAACGGATGGTGAAATCGTCAGCGGCTTCCTCCTTCAGTTTGTGGTTGTCGCGCAACATCTGTGTCAGTTCTTCAATAGCGGCATCAGAGAGTTCTTCCGTGAGTGCCGAGCAGACGATGCTCGAGAAATAGGTCTGAGCGGCAATACGCTTCATCACTGTGGTATAAGGGGCAATGATCACATTGTCCTGGTCCATACCCCACGAGTTGTAACCCTTCGATTTCAAGACACCGATAACACGCATGGGAATGCTCTTGAAACGGATGGTCTTGCCAATGGGATCGGTATTCTCGCCGAAGAGTTCCTTGACAATGGTCGCGCCAATCACGCATACCTTGGCAGCTTTCTTGATGTCCTCTTCAGTAAAGCACTCGCCCTCTTCGATGGTCCACAACCGGATGTCCAGATAGTCTATTGACTCACCATACATCGAGGCATTGGTATTGTTGTTACCATAGATGGCCTGACCACTGGCAGTGACTTCAGGAGATACCTTCGACACGAATTTCTTCTCACGGACAATGCGTTCGTAATCGGCCATCTTCAATGTCTGCATGGCAGAGGGATCCTGACGCACACCACCTCGCATATCCGCACCGGGACGGATGGTAAGAAGGTTGGTACCCATCGTAGAGAGTTCCGAACGAATACTCTCTTTCGAGCCTTGTCCAATGGCCATCATGATAATGACGGCAGCCACACCGATGATGATACCCAACATCGAGAGAAACGACCGCATCTTATTATTGGCGACGGCCTTCAGACTCACTTTAAACAGATTCAATATGTTCATGCGGTAGCAAATTATTCACTTTTCACTATTCACTTTTCACTTCTCAATCATCGTTTTGTACTGGCAACTTGGCAAGGGCCTCGGCTGCCGACTTGATATTCGTATTGATGGTATCCTCACGGATCTTACCATCTCGCAAGTTGATATTCCGACTGGCATATTCTGCAATTTCCGGATTATGGGTCACGAAGATTATCGTATTGCCCTGCTTGTAGAGTTCCTGAAAGAGTACAAGCATCTCAAACGAGGTACGCGTATCGAGGTTACCTGTCGCCTCATCAGCCAAAAGAACCGCAGGGTCATTCACCAAGGCACGGGCAATAGCCACACGTTGCATCTGACCACCCGACATCTGGTTCGACTTGTGATACATACGGTCACCCAATCCTACGGCCTGCAGGGCCTTGATGGCTTTCTCACGACGCTCAGCAGCAGAAATCTCGGAGTTGTACATCAAAGGCAGTTCCACATTCTCCAAAGCTGTCGTCTTCGGCAACAGGTTATAACTTTGGAACACGAAGCCGATCTTACGGTTGCGCAGTTTGGCGCGCTTGGTCTTCGACATCGTACGCACGCTAATACCATCGAGGAAATACTCGCCCGAAGTAGGTGTATCCAGACAGCCCAACTGGTTCAACAGCGTCGACTTGCCGGAGCCGGAAGTTCCTTGTATGGTGACGAACTCGCCCTCATAGATCTTGAACGAGACACCGCGCAGCGCCTTCACCGTCTCCTCGCCTACCTGGAAGTAGCGCTTCACATTCTGCAGCTCGATAACTACTTTTCTATTCTCTTCAGCCATAGCTTATTATCTTCTTGGTGCCTGACCACCGGCAGCGCCTTGTCCGCCCTGTCCGGATCTGTTGTTGTTTCTGTTACCTGGACGCGGCATGAACGGGTTGGTGGTCTGTTGTTGGCCTTGCGGCATACCCATCTCACCACCGGTAATCGTAAAGTCTGTAAGGACATCCGTACCGGCAGCAATACCGCCCGTAATCTCTGTCAGGACACCGTTGGTCGTACCGGTCTCCACCTTGTGGGCCTTGAACACAGTACCCTCCTTCGTCCATACCTTGAAGGGACCTTCGCAGTCTTCCACTGTCTCACCTTTCTGCAACAGAGCCTCATTGGGCTGGAAGCGCAACGCCTTGGCAGGAACAACAAGCACATTATTCTTCTCAAGTGTGAATATGGTGACATTGGCCGTCAGACCGGGCTTCAATTTCAGGTCGTTGTTGGGCGCGGAAATCACTACTTCGTATGTCACGACGTTGCTCTCGGTCGTAGCCTGCTGGCGTACCTGCGTCACTGAGCCCTCAAACTTATCATCGGGGAAAGCATCCACCGTGAAGCTCACGCGCTGACCTTCCTTCACGCCACCGATGTCGGCCTCGTCAATGTCGGCAATCACACGCATGTTTGTCAGGTCCTGAGCAATGGTAAACAACTCAGGTGTGTTGAAGGATGCAGCCACCGTCTGACCTTCCTCTACAGCCTTCGACAGCACGACACCATCGATGGGCGACGTAATGGTGGCATAACCAAGGTTCGTCTGGGCGCGCTGCACACTCTCACGCGACTGTGCTACCTGCTGCTTCGACTGCTCGTACTGCAGGCGGGCACTCTCAAACTCGTCGGCACTCACCAGTCCCTTTTCAAAGAGGGTCTTGTAGCGCTCATAGTTGCTCTGCTGGTAATTCAGCGAACTCTGTGCCGAAGCAAGACTGGCCTTCTGGGCATTCAGTTCACTGATCAGGTTAGTACGATCGAGTTCTGCAATCACCTGACCCTTCTTCACCACAGAATTGTAATCTACATAGAGATGACTCACAATACCCGACACCTGTGTACCGACAGTCACACTCGTCACTGGCTCGATGGTTCCCGTAGCTGTGATGGAGGTCTGGATATTACCCATTTCTACCTTCGCCGTATCAAACGATACCTTTTCTTCTTTCTTTCCACCCGACAGCAGGCTATAAGCGATAATCAGCGCCACGATCACTGCCACGGCAATCCAAAGTTTCTTATTCTTCATATCCTATTTTGTTTTTATTTCTTACCTCTTACTTTTCTCAAGAATATCTCCCTCCGCATAGAGGTTCAGCATCTGCTTGTTATAAATGGTCTGATATTTCGACTGCAACTGGTTCTGCTGGGCAGAAAGCAGATTGTCTTTACCCTGCATCAATTCCACAATATTCTTCAGACCCAAGCGGAACTGCTCAGAAAGCAGATCATAAGTCTGCCGAGCACTCTCTACGCTGAGCGTAGCTGCCTTGTATTTCTCCTGATTGGTGGTCGCATTTACCCAGAACTGCTGGATGTCGCTGTAGAGGGTCTTCTGCTGATCCTGCAAGTCGAGCTGTGCCTGCAACTGTTGAATCTTGGCCTTATTCACAGCCGTCTTCGTAGAACGTCCGTCCACGATAGGTACACTTACACCCAGGCCCAACGATGTATTCACGTTGTTCTTCACCTGATTGCCCCAACCATTACTATTCAACGAGTTCGTCGAGGTGGTCACACCACCGTTCACACTAATATTCGGCATCCATCCGGCCTTCGCGATATTCAGACTTACGTCGCTGCTCTTGATGGCAAGTTGCGAACGCTCTATCTCCGGACGACTCAGCAGAGCCTGCTCATAGATGGTGTGCAGCAAGGGAATGGGGGCGAGGATCTGCTCATCGCTGATCTCGGGAATTGCTACATCGAAGTCTGCCTCGTCGGTAATCTCCAGCAACTGCTTCAACTGCAGTTTGTAGGTCATCAGCTGACTCTTGGCCTCCACGATGTTATACTCATCGTTGGCGCGCTGCGAAGTCAACTGGGAAAGGTCAGCCTTCGACATCTTACCTACGCTCATCATTTCCTGTCCGCGTTCCTCGTTCTTCTTAGCCGTCTCCAGCGTCTGTTCACTCACCTTCACACTCTCGTCGATATAGAGTATCTGGGTAAAAATCTGGGCGATACGCTCCTGAATGGTATTAGCCGTCTCGCGGGCCTGCAGGTCAGCCTGCTGTTCCGCAATAGCGTCGAGCTTCACGGTGTTGGTATTACGGCCACCGTTCCAAACGGTCCACTGCCCGCTCAACGAATAACTTCCATTGTACGAAGTCTTGTTCACCTTTGTGTTTACCACACCGTTGGTCACCGTCGAAATACCAGTATCCTTCCAAGGCTGATAGCCAAGACTCTGGTTGGTCGACGCATTAAGTGTGGGTAGCAATGCCGCCTTCGCGCCTTTCAGATCTTCCGTAGCACTCTGTTTCTGCAGTTTCGACTTCTTCAGCGTAATATTGTTCGCCATGGCATAGTCGATGCAATCCTGCAACGTCCATTGTTTCTGGGCAAAACAAGTGACAACTGAGAGGCACAGCGTGAGTAACAAATGTCTTTTCTTCATGTACATTTTTTATGATAATAACTACAATTTCACAATAACACGGGTGCAAAGGTACTAACAAACATCCAAATAAAAGAATGTTATAGACAAGAATTGGCGGTTAATAGATTTTAACCGCCAATTCTTCGATAAAACACTCGATAGTTAATCAATTTAACGGTTCAAGCGTCAATGTTTGGCCCTTCTGGGTCTTGATATCATACTCATAAACCTTCCGGATATCGATGTCGTGTTGCTCCTTCTTCTCCTTGGAAACAAGAGGTGTCTTCACCTTAGCCACCGACAGGAACGGGTTCTGACACACGCCCTTGGCCGGTTTCAAGCCCTTACCCTTCAAAGGAATATAGGAACGGATGCGCAACACGCCACCCAGATCAGACTTGATGGTGGCCGACTTCAACTGTCCGCCATCCCACGTCTCATCCACAACAAAGCCACCACGGGCCCTAAGTCCCTTCACTTCGCCCTTAGACCAGGCATCTGGCAAAGCGGGCAACAGATGGACGGCGCCGTCATGACTCTGGAGCAGCATCTCAGCGATACCGGCAGCACAGCCATAGTTACCATCAATCTGGAACGGCGGATGGGCATCGAAGAGGTTCGGATAGGTACGGCCGTCGGGATACTGCCGCGCACTCCTGTCATCGGGCAACAAATGGAGCATGTTCGACAAGATCTTCAACGCATGATTACCGTCGAGCATCCTCGCCCAGAAGTTCACCTTCCATCCTAGGCTCCAGCCCGTTGCCATATCACCACGCTGCGTCAGCGTCGTGGCAGCGGCAGAGAACAGTTCCGGATGCTGGTACGGTGAAATCTGATTCGAAGGATAGAGACCATAGAGATGAGACACATGACGGTGCTCATCTTTGGGATTGTCGGCATCAATCAGCCACTCCTGTAACTGACCGTACTTACCAATCTGCATCGGAGGGAGGTCTGCCAAAGTAGCTGTCAGACGTTTCTTCAGAGCGAGATCCTTCACACCCAGCACCTGCATGGCAGAGAGGACGTTACTCAGTACGTCAAAGACGATCTGGTTATCCATCGTCGAGCCAGCCGTCACCGTGGTACCCTTGCCTTCCGGACCGTGTTCGGGCGAAACGGTAGGCACCGTCATCAGCCAACCATACTGCGGATGACGCTGCACATAGTCGAGCAGGAACTCAGCCGCTCCACGCATCACAGGGAACTGTTTCCGCAGGAAGGCCTTGTCACCTGTAAAGAGATAGTGCTGCCATAGATGGGTAGTGAGCCAGGCTCCGCCAGTGGGGAACATACCCCAGGTAGTGCCGTCTATAGGTCCGGCAACACGCCACAGGTCTGTATTATGATGCGCCACCCAACCGCCACATCCGTACATCTGCTGGGCAGTGATAGCACCGGTCTCACTCAAATCGTCAATCATCGAGAACAATGGCTCGGCGGCCTCACTCAGATTACCGACGTCGGCAATCCAGTAGTTCATCTCGGTATTGATATTGATAGTATACTTCGAGTCCCAGGGAGCATTCATCTTGTCGTTCCATACACCTTGCAGGTTAGCAGGCTGACCACCGGGCTGGGAAGCACAAATCAAGAGATAACGGCCATACTGGAACATAAGAGCTGCCAAGTCCATATCGCTTCCACCGGCAAAGGCAGCAAGACGACGGTCCGTAGGAAGCGTCGAACGATTGGAAGTGGGCAGAGAGAGCGACACCCTACCATACTGTTCCTGATACTTGGCGATATGAGCCGCCAGCAGATCATTAAAACTACGACCTTGAAGGCTTTTCTGCACCTGCTCGTTCTTGGCAGAAGGATTGCCAGTGACATCACGGTAGTTGACGTAGTTGGTGGCAGCAGTGATATACACCGTTGCCTGCGTAGCGCCTTGCACCACCATACTCTGAGCCTCATCCTTCACCTTACCGTCGGTATCCACCCAGATACGAGCCTCTGCCGTCAATCCGGCTGATATTCCCTCCTGGGCATCGCCCTGTACGGTCGCGATCAGACAATGGTTCTCCACCCGTTGGGTATTCTTCAAACCACACTCATAATACAAGGAGAAATCGAGCGAACCGCCCTTGTCGGCTTCCAGCCTGACAGCTATCACGCGATCGGCCATCGAGGCAATCGCCGTACGACGGTAGTTCACACCACCAACCTGATATTTCACATTGGCCGTAGCATTCTCCAGATTCAGGTCACGCTCATAGCCGGTCGCATTCCTTTGGTTCCAGAATTTCAGGAACAGATCGCCCAACGGCAGGAAACGCATACCGTGAGGACCCTTGAAGAAATACTTATCCAACAGTTTATGCGCTTCACCTTCCTTGCCTTCGAAAATCAGCTGACGGATCTCCGCCAGATGTTCCTTCGCCTCAGGACTGTTGTTGTTATGAGGGGAGCCCGACCAGAAAGTTTCTTCATTCAACTGGATCTGCTCCGTGTCAGCACCGCCATACACCATCGCACCCAAGGCAGAATTTCCGATGGGCAGCGCTTCCAACCAATGAGAAGCCGCCTTGTCATACCAAAGGCGGCGATTCTCTGCCTGCACCTGACAAACCGCCAAGGCAGACAATACAATAATAACTAGTCTTTTCATCCGATATTACTTCTCGCTGGTGTCAATCATCTTCCAAACGCCGGCTGCCAAGGCACCACCGATGAACGGGCCAACGATGAATACCCACAACTGAGACAGTGCCTTACCACCCTCGAAGAGAGCCGGACCGATACTACGGGCGGGGTTGACAGAAGTTCCGGTGTAGTTGATACCTACCAGATGGATGAGAATCAGCGACAGACCGATGGCCAGACCGGCAAAGTTGTTGGTAGCGCCATTGGTCTTGGCAGTAGCACCAAGAACGACCAGTACGAAGATGAACGTGAGAAGAATCTCAGCCACCAGACCATTGATGACATTGTCAGACGCACAGGCATTAGCACCTGTAGCCGTACCACGGGCCAGTCCGGGATCCGTCGACACAAGGAAAGCCAGCAGAGCTGCTGCGATCACAGCGCCAATCACCTGGAACAGCATATACATGCCACAATCCTTCGAGTTCATGCGACCACTGATAAACACACCTAGTGTGATGGCCGGATTGATGTGGCAACCGGAGATGCCGCCAATCGTGTAGGCCATCGCCACGACAGCCAAACCAAAAGCAACGGCTGTACCTACAACAGATGCCGTGTCAACACCACAATTCAGACTCACGGCAGCGCCGCAACCCAAGAACGTCAGCACGAACGTGCCCACCATTTCTGCTAAATACTTTTTCATAATGCTTATAGTTTATTGATTAATGAATATTCGTTTCTAGGGCACAAAGATAAGAAAAAATTCCTTTGCTTCCAAATAATCCGGCAAAAAATTGACAAAACACCGACTCACGCAGCCTTACTTAACGGCATTGGCAATGCTGTTGGCAACGGTGTAGGCCGTGGTCCATGCGGCCTGGAAGTTAAAACCTCCCGTGATGCCGTCGATATCGAGCACCTCACCGGCAAAATACAATCGGGGTACCTCACGGCTCTCCAATGTAGAAGGATTCACCGCCGACAAGTCGATGCCACCACAGGTAACGAACTCATCCTTAAACGGCGCCCTTCCGGCTATCTGATAGCCATCGCCCCCACTCAACAGGTTGGCCAGCCGGTTCTGTTCCTTTTTATTGAGACTTCCCCAACGACCATTCGAGCGCTCACCTAAGCATTTCTCCAGCAGATAGGCCCAGAGCCGCAAAGGCAAGCCGCAGGGGGCTATCGTCTTTAATTGTTTCTGTGGATTGCGGACGATGATCTCGTCGAGTATCGTCATCACCTCTGTATCCCGGCGTTTCGTCCAATTCACGGCCAACGATACCTGATACCCTTGATCTGCCAACAGTCGTGCCCCGTAGCTCGACAGTTTCAGGATGGCAGGACCACTCATGCCCCAATGGGTAATCAGCAACGGCCCCTCTGCCCGCAGTTTCGTACCAGGAATCATCGTCACCACGTCCTCCACCACCGTTCCCATCAGGGCATGCAGCCGTTCATCATCAATGCGGAAGGTAAAGAGCGACGGCACGGGCGGGATTATCGGAATAATCTGAGTATTCCGAATAATCTGAGTAATCTGAGTCGTCATACCACCTGTCGTGACGGCGATAAAGTCATAGTCACTAAGCTGGTCGAGGGAATCGATCTTTGTCTCTGTGCGGATCTCAACACCATGTCTTCTCGCTTCGGCCAGGAAACAGTTGATGATGGTATGCGAGTCCTGCGACATCGGAAAGACACACTGGTCCTCCTGCGTCGTCAACCTGACGCCATGTCGCTCAAACCAGGCGTATGCATCCTTCTGCGAGAAACCTTTCATCAGGCGTTTCATCAGCCGGTGCCCACGGGGATAGACCTCCGACAAATCGCGCACCTCGGCAAACGAGTTGGTACAGTTACAACGCCCGCCACCGGAGATCTCGACCTTCGCCAACACACGCTTCGACTTTTCGAAGATGGTAACCTCCATCCCCGGACACATCTCCTTCAGGTTGATGGCCAGAAAGAATCCCGCTGCTCCGCCGCCGATGATCGCTGTCTTCATTGTCCGCCCAATCTGTCAAAATACATGGCGATGTCATCCCACGTCTTAAAGCTGTCGCTCCCGAACTGCAGGTGCGTAGCCATGCCCGACCAGTCCTCCTCCATGCCGATGAAATAATCGCCATAAAGCAGATCGCGACGCACGGTAAACACACTATGCTCCCAAGCCGGCACGTTGACATACTCATAAAGCCAGTCATTTGCCTCGGCATAATAAACGGTATCGGCCGGAGCCGCTGCCACAAACAGCACCTGATAGTGCTCAATCAGCGCCCTCAGCGTCTTCTGGGCCGAACTCCTAGGTACTCCACTGCCATCAAAGAACGCCTCCATGCCGATATACACAATCGGCCGCTCACGCCCCTCTTGTCTGTCATCGATCCACCGGATCACCGGCACCACGGAGTGCATAAATGACTTGTCGTTCATCCTGTGCTCGCCGTGGAAACGGATAGCCGTCGGATAATGCTGGCGGAACAAATCATAGGTATTCACCGTGGTATCCTCATCGCCGAAGAGACCCCATACATGCCCTTGTTCTTCGGGAGTCACGGCTGCAAAACATTGCTCCGTCATCTCCTTATACTCCTTCACCAGAGCCTTCGTCACGATAAAGTCCTGCACACCATCCTGACGGGGATTGGAAAAGTGCTGGGCGCCAATCATACCGTGATCCTTCATCGTGTCACCCATCTGAAAGGCGGGGTTCACCAAAATACGGTCATAGCCGTAGAGCATCTCCGTATACATACCGCCCATGGACGTACCGATGACAAGATCAGGTTTCTCCGTCTCACACACCTGTCGCAGCAGATCCATCGCCTCCTGCGGATGGATCGGCAGGTCAGGGGCAATCACCGTCGTATTAGGAAACACTTCGCGAATACGTGCTACGGTTCCACTCTGTCCAGATGACCCGAAACCGTGGACATACATGATCTTCTTACCCTTGAAAAGATCGGGGAACTGTTTGATATAAGGATTCGTCTGTTCCATTGCGATTCTGTCTTTTGTGCAATTCTGCTGCAAAGATAGACAAAAAAGCCGAGAAAGGCGTCAATATTTCGTGTAATTATTTGGTTTTTTGAGCGATTTGCTGTATCTTTGTCCCGGAATAAACTAAATAGCCCTATGAATAATCAAGACTACAAAGCGGAAAATGATGTGCTGCGGCAGCGGGTGGCCGATCTGGAGAAGACCAACAACGAGCTGGTGATCCACAACATGCAGCTGAGTCAGCAGATGGACGCCTATTATGACGTGCGCAGGCGCATACATATATATAAAGAGCTCCTGGCGCGCCATACCGAGTTTTTGCGTCATGCCGACCTGCGCAGCGACGATGAGCTGTTGGCGGTGATCGAATCACGGCTTGAGATGGAGAAAACCTATGAGAATCCTGACTTCGGCGTGAAAGAGCTGGCGGAGATGATCGACACCTCGCAGTCACGCATCCTGGACTTGTTCAGAAACTCACCGTTGTATAAGTCGGCAGAAGATTATCTGGACTACCTGCGCATCCTGCGTTCGATGTACTACCTGATGGCGAAGCGTGAATGGAATGTGGCGGCCTGTGCACAGGAGGCCGGATTCTCAGCCATCCGGTCGTTCAACCGCAAATTCCAGGATGCCATCGGCATGTCGCCCCACGAATTCCGCAAGCTCCTCGACTCCCACCCCCAACCCAGCACCACCTAGAATATCCTAGGATAGCCTAGGAATGCCTAGGACCACCTAAGATCACCTAGAATTTTCCTCAAAAATCCGCCGTTCTGGCCAAAACTCGAACCCACTTCCGAGTTTTGGCCAGAATATTTTTTGTTGGCCAAACAAACTGAGAAGAAAAACACAAAAAAGAGAACAACCTGCCGAAAATCACCCTAATTTTGCAGTGTCGAAAGATATAAACGACAGAAACAAAATATAATAATAACAATTTAAAACTTACAATTATGAAGACTTCAAATTTCATCCAGAACACTTCGAAGGCAATCGCTTTCATGTTCGCAGCAACATTCGCAGTTTCTTTCACTGCTTGTACCGATGACTTGATGGTCGACAACAACCAGTCAGGTAATAACACCGAAACTCGTGGCGAACTGTACGAACCTTACGGTCTGACCTATCAGGACTTTGAAACACCATCAGACGTAATAATCCTGAATGCCGACACCACAGAGATCAGCGTCAGCAAGGCTTTGGCCGACAAGCTGGGCATCACCACCTTCGTCAATCACCCCCTCGGCATCTGGCACCAGATTGAGCAGTTGCCCTACGCCCGCAAGGCTACCGCCGAGCAGTTGGTTGGCGACCGTTACATCCTGACCGTAGAACCCGCTACCCTGGCAGAGCTGGTCGGTGAGAACGAGGTTCAGTTGAATACAGATCTTTACGTGAACAACGACATCCAGGAGGGTACCGTCACCCGTGCCGGAAGCGTCGATATGCCCGCCTACGCTGCCAAGTATGTAGATGCCAACCAGGTGATTCACCCCGCCGTGATCCATATGACCGACCCGCTGGGCTATGACAGCTATCACGATCCCGACGACAAGGCCGCTATGACCCGCAGCGCCTCTGACAACGGCTGCTACGACTACATCACGCCCGAGACGATGACGGTCACCCGTGCCTCTGCACACAAGCGCATTCTCTCCTTCACCCAGGAGATCAAGGTCCACAAGGAGTACGTATGCGGCTCTGAGAAAAAGGATACCATCGACTTCGACCTGAATGTGCCCATCGACTTCGACCTGAACTACTTTATCACTCTCAATGGCGGTGTGAAATGGAAGGTTTGTGTCCCCGTGCCCTACGTGAAGAAGTTTGAGGCTGGACTCGACGGTAAGTTCGCTTTCTCTCCTGAGCTGACCATTGGTTTCTCAAAGAAACTGGAACTCGATGAGAAAGACTTCAAGAAGACCCTCGTGAAATTCCCTGAGTACAGCTTCACATTCTGGGTAGGCGCAGTGCCCGTAGTAGTAAAGTGTCAGCCGAATCTCTTCACCAAGCTCGACGGTAAGATAACCGGAAAGGCCATCATGGGATTCAAGTACGAGTATGAGAACAACTTCAAGAGTGGCGTACGCTACAAGAGCGGTGACGGTTGGAGCATCATCAAGGAGTTCAACGAGGTGAAGAACGACTTTACCTTCATCCGCCCACAGGCTAAGGTCAAGGCTGAGGCAGGCGTTGGAATCTATCTCGGAATGGACGTGATGATCTACGGTGTGGCTGGACCGACCGTATCAGTAGGACCCCGTCTGGGTGCAGAAGCCGAACTGACAATCTCTCCCTTCGACGAGAACTGGAACGAGAAGAACTGCTTTACCGCAAGTGCTATGCTGACCGTGAACGCTGAGGCAGGTGCAAAGCTGAAAGTGCTGGGCTATGAACTCGCTGAGTACAAGGCTACCTTTAAGCTGGCAGGCCCCTGGACCCTCTGGAAGTACCCCAGCGACGGTACAGAGCACAAGGTGGGTGACTGGGATTTCGCTCCCGAGGACTTCTCGAACTTCGATATCCTGATGAACGGTCTGAGAAATTCTAACGAGGGTGTTTCATACAACGCATTCAAGAAGGACGCCATCGACGAACTCCGTGAGATCTACGACATCGACTTCGCCACTGCCGACAAGATCGTGAAGAAGAACGTGATGACCGAAATCGTTAAGATGTACGGCTACATCCCGACAACGTCAGCCTACTACGCAACAGTCGTGAACATCATGGCACAGTACTCTGGTGAGGTCGCTATCAAGTACGATGAGTATCTGGAGCAGAAGGCCGCTGAGGAAGGTAACATGGAGTATGTGAACGCCAAGAACTGGGAGCACCTGATGGACATGCTCAGCAGCAACGACGACGTGAAGCGCTTCATGAACCAGCGCGAAGGCTGTGACAAGTACGTACACGAGTGGTTCATCGAGGAGTTCAACCGCGAGCCCAACGAGTCAGCTGAGGATCTGGAATGGCTCACCGACCACATGGTGAACTTCGACAAGTACGCAGATGAGCACCTGAGCAAGATGGATAACGGCGATGACGAAGTGTACTACGAGGGCTGGGACGCCGTGAAGACCAAGCTGCAGAGTCTCTATCCCGACATGTACGAGAACTATCCCAAGCCTTGCAACGGCGCCTTCAACTACGCCAAGAACTGGTTCCAGAACTACTACCCCGGCGACAAGCCCTCTACCAATCCCTACTACTTCAACCAGATCAACGAGAAGTTCGTCGAGTACCTCCGCGACACCAAGGGTATCGCCATCGAGCTCCGCAAATAATGACACGCTGGGGACAGGAACTGCTGTGACATTCGCAAGGAAATGTCACAGCAGTTCCTGTCCCCAGCGTAACATTGAGCCTATTGCGACATGGCTCCCCACATCCACTGTCTGAACCCCGCCACCAAGACCGGCAAGAAAAAGGACGGCGAGCGGTGGCAGAAACATGAGGGAAATAGTGGTCGGAAGACCTACTATTATATAGAGTCTGAACTCAAATATACAGAGGATTCCAAGAATGCAGAACCTGAAGAACAAGTTCTTCTGTTCTAATTTCATCCTTTTGTACTGTTTAGCCCGCTTAGATTGAGCGGGCTTTTTTTTGACTCAGATGTGGCCCGACTCACATCACTTGCTACTCTACACCTCATATTTTTGTTTTTTCAACTTAGTACCTCAATTTTTCCGTTTTAATCTGAGCAATGTGAGTCAAAGGAAGAACCGCTTTCGTAAATATCTTATTATTAAAGGATTATCCATGATTTAACGGTTGACTCACATCTTGCTCACATCTGACTCACATCTGATATAAGCCTCAATCTGAGTCTCACAAATCAGGACTGATTATTGTAAGATTGACGGTCCACAATCACATCATTCACGGCATTACGGCTCACCACGAACGAGCCGTAATCTCGTCCTCGACGACATTACGGCTCGTGTTTCTTTACAAAGGACACAGAAGTGCCTGACCCCGTTGCGCCTTCTTCCTGCTTTAAACCAATAGAACCTTATTGAATACTGTCATTGTCTTCGCCTTTAACATCAAATGCTCCAATAGCAGTATTAGTTCGTGCAAGTTCTTCTTGTGACTTTATTTCATCATCTGCCTCCAAATATTCCTGCATACGCTTACTCATTCTTGAACCAGAGTAATCTGATAAATCATTAATGTACCAATCTCCGTTCTCAAAAACGAGATGTACATGACTAACGCACATTTTCACTGTTTTGGCCAAAACTCAGGGGCTATTCTTGAGTTTTGGCCAGATTATTTTTTGTTGGCCAAACAAACTGAGAAGAAAAACACAAAAAAGAGAACAACCTGCCGAAAGACATCATAATTTTGCAGTGTCGAAAGATAAAAACGACAGAAACAAAATAGAATAATAACAATTTAAAATTTACAATTATGACAACAAAGAAGAATTTGGTAAACCTGGTGCTCATGAGCATCGTTACCGTAGCCACATCGTTCAACTTCACAGCATGTTCTGATACTTTCGAGAGTGACCAGCTCGCCAATGATGGCAGCAAGGAGAATGTGACAAGAGGAGAACTTCTCGATCCGATCGCTCTTATCTATACCGACTTTATTTCTTCAAGCGATGTTCAGATCATGACCGCCGACACCACCAAGATCAGCATCAGCAAGGCCTTGGCCGACAAGTTGGACATCACCTCATTCGTCGACCATCCCATGGGTATCCAGGAAGGCGAGCACATCCGTCCTTACCACATCCGCGCCACGAAGGAGTTCCTGCAGGGCGACCGTTATATCCTCGACGTGGTACAGGCAGGTATCGGTGAGTTCATCGCAGATCCCATCGCCTTGAGCACGGATTTCTATAAGAATGACGGCAGCGCTACCCGCAGCGCTTCGGGCGACGCCTATACCGATGCAGAAGGCGTGATCCATCCTCAGGGTGTCTATGTCATCGACGTTCCTGCCGACGCTTCCGAGTATGCCACACGTAGCCTCGACGCCTCTCCTATGACCTACTTCTCTGCAGAGGAAGTCCTTGGTCTCACCACTACACGCGGCATCAAAAACGGCACCTATTTCAAGATTGACAAGGCCGGTAATGTGATCAACATGAAGTCGGAACTGAAGAAGGACATCCAGTTCGGCTCTGACGAGGACACCATCATGGTTCACGTGAAGGCTCCCGTGACATTCGACCTGAACTACAAGCTCTATATCAACTGCGGCCGCAAGAAATACGTGGTTCCTTACATCAAGGGTTTCGATGCCAACATCAACGGTTCATTCTCTTTCAAGCCCGAGGTGACCATCGGTTTCGACAAAAAGGTAAAAATCGCTGAGAAGAAGGTAAAGATTGGCGACTTCAAGGGATTCAGCTTCAAGTTCACCATCGCCGGCGTTCCTTTCTGGGTAGACATTAAGCCAAAGATGTACGTGAAGTTCGAAGCAGAGGTTGAGGGAAAGTTCTACGGTGGTTTCAAATACGAGTATGAGAAGACCTTCAAAGCTGGTCTCAAGAAAGACAACGGTTGGAAGGCTTACGGCGACTCTGAAGTCCAGAAGAACGAGTTCACCTTCCTCACCCCACGTGGCACTTTCAAGGCTGAGACAGGTGTAGCCATGATGCTCGGAGTGGACATCCTCATCGACAAGTGTGCAGGTCCTGAGCTGGCCATTGGTCCGAAGGTGAAGGCAGAGGCAGAGATGACATTCGCACCGTTCGACAAACAGAAGCCCCTCTCGTTCGAGGCATCGCTCAAGGCAGGCGTCTATGCCGACCTGGGAGTACAGCTGAAGTTCTGGAAGTTCGACATCGCAGAGTGGAAGACCACCTTCAATATGGTGCCCGAGCAGAAGCTTTGGAGCTATGAGTACCCGCAGGATATGGACAGCAAGAAGAACGATCCCGTAACGAAGGTTCTCGACGAAGCCACAAAGGCTATTCAGGAGGCTCAGTTGTAGGCCAAAAGTTACAGATGAAGCCAGACCCACGGGGATAGAACCCGTGGGTCATTTGCTCTGCTCCAAACTGTTGTGTCCTTTAGATCCGCAGGCCGAAGAAGGTGCGGATGCGCCATTTGATATTGTGTAGGGCGAGGCTTTCCTCGTGGCCGATGTTGGTGAAGTTGAAAACCATCGAGAGACCGAGGAACTTGCCAGCCCACTGGTAGACGGCGGCACCACGACCAGTAATGATGACTTCAGGGAAATGGTATTTCAAGGGGACCTTCGTGTCGCCAAAGGTCATTGAGGTCTTACTGTAGACGATGAACGTAGGTAAAGCGGAGATATGCAGCAGCCACCCCTGCCCGGGTACGTAGTTATAGCCATAGCCCGCACCAAGACCGATGTTCGTCATCTTAAACGTCGTTTCCTCCATGTCCAACCGCTCTCCATTCACCGTTCCCCGCTGTCCCATGCCCGATGCTGCCAAGAGGAAACTGCCGGCAGAACGGCGCTGGATATAACTCTGTGAGAAAGCGGCGGGATAAGAGAAACGGCGGCTGTTGAAAACATAGAAAGCATTCAGATTCAATGTTTTCATCGACAACAGGTCGGCAGGCAACGAGACACGCTCCATACCTTCTGTTTCGCTCCATCCCGTATAGTTCTTGGCGTCCTGATAGATGACATCGAAGCCAAAACGACGGCCGTAGCTATTGAAGTTCAGTTCGTAGTCGCTGTACTTGCCCAGCATTTTAGCGGGGTTGAGCGATGCACTGAGCGAGAAGCCCAGATAACTCACACCCACGCTGAGCGTCGACTTATAATCGGCCGTCATTTCCGACTTGAAATGACGGCCGTCTTCCATTCCCTCTGATGCGATCTCCGCACCTGATACGTTGTATCGCGCCGTGAGGGTCCATTTGGTCTGAGGCCTTGTGATATAGGCTGAGTCGATGTCGCCCTTGCGGTAGCGGATGGTCAGCATGCTATCGACACGCTGAAAGAGGTTCTGCGCTTCAGCCTCACCCGCCATCGCAAGCAGCGCCACAACTACCAGCCCATATCTCATGACCGTCATGTCGGATCCTGTGCGGTCAAGACCTCAAATATCTGGGAGATCTTTGAGAAGAGATCGATACTGGTATTGGCAGTATCGACAACAGGACGGGCAGCAGCCGCATATATCTTCCTGAGATTACCAATGGTCTCCTCATCAACGAAATAATTGAGAGGCAGGTAATAATCCTCAGTCGCATGGCGAAGGGCCGGCAGGATCTCATACTCGTTATTATTGCCCAAGAGCGCCAGTCTGACAGGTTCAGCATATTCACTCCCGTTGACCGACAACTGGAAGTCGAACATGCCGTTCAGCCTCTGCACATCGTCGTCAAGCCCGGGATCAACCGGTTGCTTGTTGATGCGCAGCGTGACGTCTGTCATGAGCTGCGTCGCCTGTGCAAGATCATTGACACTGCCTTTCAGCAGCAGGTCATTGAGCACGCTGATCTGGACGTCGGCAGTGTTCCCATCCAGGAGTGCCTGAAGGTCAAACAACTCCTTACCGTCGTTGTTCATGCCATAGTTGATGTGACGCAGACCGTTCTCATCCTGATCGAGGTTGAAGTACAGGCTCTCATTCATCTTCGCCGAAATCTGCAGGGGATCGATCCTGAGATTAAGCGCGGCTTTCGACAGGATCACTTCCTGATTGCCGATGAATCCACTCAATGTCATCGTGAACGTGTCAGGAATACGATGTACAAACGCCAGGTGCTGGATGTTGTTCAGCTTGGCCGGCGTGACCTTCTCATACCACGTGTCGCCGTAGTTGAAAGCAATCTTATAAAGCGTCGTGCCGATACCCTCGATTGTCGCCGGGAATATGAACTGGAGTCCCTTGGCCTGAGAAACCTTGGAATTGCCCTTTCCATCGAAAACAACCTGAACGCCAAAGATCAGGAAGTCTACAGGCAGGTAAGCCAAATAGCCCATCTTCAGCAGTTCAGAACCTCGCTCTACGGGTTTCATCTTCGGCAGACCTGTGTTGATGATCGAGGCAGACAAGAGTGCCTGCATGTTCTTGATGAAGCTGCGGTCTTTCACCATCAGCTCAGACAGACGGGAAAATGCCTGGGATGTCACGTCAAGGTCGTTGAACTCGAGGTTGTCGGCCATCTGTTTCGCATCATCCTTGATATGCAAGAGCAACTGTTCCCGTTCGGGATTACGCTGCGGATCGTCAGTCTCTGTCTCGGGGACAGGATTATCATCCCTCACACAGGAGGTGAATGCTATTGAGCCGCACATGAATATGACGGCAAGCAACCATATCTTATTTCGCATACTTCTTACCGTTTTCAATGTAAATACCCTTGTTTGGCTTGCTGTTCAGTCGGCGACCCTGCAGGTCGAAGAAGTTCTCAGTGCCATCGCGGTCGATGGTACGGATGGAAGGAACAATGCCAGTAGCACCGTCAGCACCACCAATGAGATCACCAATGTAAATCAGGTCGGACTTTTCTTCCACATCGCCCCTACCGTTATCGCCGGGCTCGTAGAATCGCGTGGAGAAACTTCCTGCACCAGGCACTTCTGCCACCTCGGCAGTGGATGTGTCTGGATTCTGTCTGTACCAATACTCAGTTACAGACTCGCTGGCACGCAAGAATGCACGGAACGGATGTATAGACTGGCTTCTGAACCCTAACAATTCCCAAATACCAACATCTCTCAGGAAATAATCGTTATTGCCGCTCCAGACGGCCTCTAATGTGCCATTCCATGTTCCAACCTCAGAATTTCTATCATACCAGTACCACTCAGTGAAGTCATAAACGGGAATGCCGTCGGCAACCTTACTTGTCAGCTTCGAGTCAATGGTGTTAAACTGTATTTCACCACGGTTGACCATAATCATGTATGGTGTTCCTGCCTCCATCAGGTTGTCAGGCATCTCCTTGAAGATAAACTGGTTGTATACAGTGTCTACATATGCCATCTGATAGAGTTTTGCTATACCAGGCTCGTAATATTCATCGATATTAAATTCGTACGGCAGACAGACGGTAGCTGCAACGGGCTGGAATGTACCGTCACCATTGTTCCGTGCAGATAACTTGCGGGTGTTTACCACGTTCCGCGTCTGACCGTCCAACTCATTAAGCCATGATGTATCCAAGGGGTCGCCCTCATCAGAATCATTGATTACAATGGAATCCTTAGGCAAGCTGAAGCCGAGGAACTCGTCGACAGATGAACCTCCACCAACGAATTTCAACTGGTAGTAGCCTGAATATGGAGCCTTGAAGAAAGCATCGCCCGAAGTGAAGTACATGTTGTAGAGTGTCCAGTCTTGGTCGTTGTTTCTCTTATAATATACACTAAGGTACTGTGGAGCACCCATGTCGGCACCGAACATTGACATCATCATAGCCATACCGCCACCTGCCTGGGCATTGAATTTCAGTACCTGGCCCTGTTTGGCCTGCAAACGCGGTGTAATGAGCTCATATTCATTCGAACTGCTGGAAGCGACATACGGTTTGTCTCCGCTGTCACCACCCATAAACATCGACATCATGTCACCACCGCTCTGGACGATTTCCCAGCCTGTAGAAGTCCAGCCTTCGGGGAACCGGCACGGATAGGTCTTATCCTCTACCACGTATTCAGGTTCGAAGCTCTCTTGCCAAGAGTCCTTCGGAATGATATAAGCATGGATGCCACTCATCTGCATCGCTATCTTCTGATCAGCGGGCTGGAAGATGACGGCAGCAAGTACCTCGCCCTGTTCTGCTTCATTGTCACGGACCGTGACATTGACAGAGTCCGACTGACCGGCATCCAGTGACACAGAGTACTTGTCGAGGCTGATGTAACGCGGATCAGAGGGTAAGGCATTTACGCTGAATTTGCCTGTACCGGTATTGATGACGGTATAGGTCTTCACGCTGTCAGCCGTAAGCAGACCAAAATCGAAGTCTCTGATGACAGCATCATCCACCTTCACGTACATATCAGGTGCATTATCGATGAACTGGAAACCTGCCACAGAGTCGATGACGAGACTGTCGGTAGCCACGAAACGGAAGCGGTAGTCACCGGGCTCCAGATTAGAGATCCACTGCGTGGTGTATACAGTGTCGAGAACATGGGTGAAATCCTTGATCTTCTCCCACTTGTTTGAACCATAAACCGATTTCTCAATAGCCAGCTTAGAACCTTCGTCATCATCGCCGCCCATCATGGAGCTCATGTCAAAGCCACCGCCATCACCGCCGGGCAGCTTCACAGAGAAGAGCAACACATCTTTCTCATTTTTCACCTTCAGTGGAGGTGTCATCAGGAAGAATGACTCGTTGCTTTTGACGATAGGACCCATATCCTCCGGAGATTTCGAGACGGAGGCAGTGTTTTCCTTCATCTCCCAGCCGTCAGCGAACCAACCGATTGGCATCTCACTAGTATTAAAGTCTTGCACATATACGCCCGCCTGTGTCTTAACAGCATCAATCGGGAGGATGATTTCCTCAACATTGCCTCCTGACTTGAAGGAAAGCATTGTACTGTTACGACCTTCGTGAGCCTGGTCTAAGGTGTGAGTAAGCTTGACTTTGGCAGTATCGGCAGCAGCAACCGACACTTGTGACTGATCAATTGAGAATGACGGTTCTCCATTGAGTGAAAGAGAAACGTCGAGCGTACCTGTACCAGTATTGATGACGTTGAAAGTCACCACTGTATCCTTATCGCACAAACCAAGATCAACGGGCTGGATGTTCTTATCCAGGTATGCCGGATAGATATCGGGGGCTTCCGTATCGATATGGAATCCTGCCACGGAGTCGATTTCCACATTGCCGCCTGCACGGAAACGGAAACGGTACTCGCCTGCCTCAGTATTAGAGATGGTGAACGTCTTAAACACAGAGTCGAGTTGCGTGGTGAAGTCTGCTACCTTCTTCCACCTATGCTCACCGTATATGGCACGTTCCACGACAAAGGTGGTATCGTTGTCTCCACCCATGAAAGAGCCGATACCGCTGCCACCGCCTTCGCCCTTCTTGGCAGAGAACGTCAACACCTCGCCGCTTTTCACACTCAGGGGCGGCGTCATCAGATAGTTGTAGGAATCTTCGCCACCACCCATGAGCTTGGAGAGATCGATGCTGGGCGTTTGATTCTTTGTGCTGTCGTTCTCAGTCGTTTCTTCCGGGTTTTCGGGATCACCTTCAGTTTTTTCTTCAGGTTGGTTGTTGCCAAGACTTCCCAGCAATTCCGACAGGTCGAAACCGCCTTTCTTCTTGGCCACGCCGGTACTGTCGACCTTCCAGCCTTCCGTGAACCAGCCGTAAGGAAGCTTGTTGTCGTTGAATCGCTCGTCCATCTGGTTAGCTGATATGGACTGGGCCTTTGAACTTACTCCAATAAGTAGGAGTAACATTGTTAATAGAATACCCTTTTTCATCTTTTTGTGTTTATTTAGTTAATACAGTTTCTCTTTCGAAATTCGGTACAAAGATACACAAATTTCCTGAATCTTATACAAAATCGCCGATTTTTTCTCTTTATCTCTTTAAAAAAATCAGAACTGCCAGCGGTTGGGTATCTGACGGTCGGGCCAGAGATGCTTGGCATAGGTGTAATGATACAATTCGAAAAGGGAGGTCAGACGTGTGAGACGTTGCAGGAAGGCATCGTAGTCCTTATGCTCGGGCTGTGTCCATTGTACCTCCGCCAGCGCCGACATACGGGGCAGAGCCTGATACTCGACAAGGCTCTCGGTGGTCATGTATTCCGACCAGAGGTTGGCCTGGGTGCCAAGGATATGACGACGGGCCTCCATGGAGAGACTGTCTGGCGCAGGATCGAGGCTATAGACCCGCTCAATGGGGATGAAGCCACCACAACGGCTGGGTTCGAACTCGGTGTCCTCCACCTGCTGGTAATCAAAGTAACAATGCGTCGTCGGCGTCATCACCACATCGTGGCCAGCCTCAGCGGCCTTGGCACCAGGGGCACTGCCTCGCCAAGACATAATCATTGCATTGCGGGGACTACCGTCGAGAATCTCGTCCCAACCTAAGGCGCGACGGCCCCTCGAGGTCAGAAAATGGAAGACGCGACGGGTGAAGATTCCCTGATAGATTGATCCGAGGGAAAATTCCGGCATTTCCCGCACACTCATCGTATCCGCACCGAGCCGACCTTCAAGGACATCTTTAAGATAGGCATCATTACATTTCTGACAATGCTGCCAGCGATCTGACGGTGCCTCATCGCCACCGATGTGGATCACCTCGGAGGGGAAGATATCCATGATCTCTGTGAGCACATCCTCGACAAACTGATAAACCTTGGGATTGCCGATACAGAGCACATCCTTATAGACGCCCCAATAGTGCCCTACCTGATAGGGGCCGCCTGTGCAGCCCAATTCCGGATAACTGGCCAAAGCAGCCAGCATGTGACCGGGCATATCAATCTCAGGAACGATGGTGATATGACGCTCGGCAGCATAACGGACAATCTCACGAGCCTCAGCCTGGGTGTAGAAACCACCGTAAGGGATGTTGTCGTCAAGGTCGGAATTGGTGCCGATGATGGTGCCCGAACGCTGAGAACCAATCTCCGTAAGCTTCGGCCATTTCTTAATCTCGATGCGCCAGCCCTGATCGTCGGTGAGATGCCAGTGGAAAATGTTCATATTGTGGAGCGCCAACAGGTCGATGAACTTCTTCACGAAGTCGACGGACCAAAAATGGCGGGAACAGTCGAGATGCATCCCTCGCCAGGAGAATCGCGGGGCGTCGGTGATTTCGACGGCAGGAAGAATTTGACTATAGACTATAGAGTTTTGGCTCACAGCGAGTGACTTGCGAAGAGTCTGGATGCCGTAGAAGACACCTGCAGAGGAACCGCCAGCAATGGAGATGCCCAGGGAACTGACAGTCATCACATAGCCCTCGGACTCGGTCACCTGAGGTGATACAGTCAGGGAGATATAACGCACTTTCTTTATGCATTTTTGGGCGATGGGAAGATCAATGCCAGTGGCCTCCTTCAGGTATTGCCTCAAGAACTCTGTCTCACGCTGCAAGCCCTCACCAGCCAAGATCTGCACGTCGGCATCGAGTATAAACGGCTCACCCTTCTGCATCTGGATGCTCTGGGGTAGCGGCACCACATCGTACTGCGCCCTTACTGGGACGCTTAAAAGTAAAAGGGTAAAAAGGTAAAAAGGTAAAAGGCCTTTCCCAATACCCATAAACCTTCGAAAAAATCCGGTCCCCATCTTCTTACTTTTTTACTTTCTTACCTTTTTACTTTTTAAAAATGGTATTCCACAAAGGCCTCCATGGCCTCGTAGCAGGCCAGTCCGAGTTCATCGTAGCGGCGAGCGGTATCACGGTTGCGATCCTCAGCACGCTGCCAGAACAGACGGTCGTCATTGCCGAGGAAGGGGGCACCTTCCATCTGACTCTGATGACGCAGGATGGCATTTCGTTTCTCACGGAGTTCCTCGGGCGACATCGGCACACACATCTCGATGTCCGCTACATCCCACTCTGCCCAGGCACCACGGTACATCCACACACGACAGTCGTTGAGCCAATGCGACGGGTTCAGACCCCTCCTGCCCTCCCCTGACTCAGGGGAGGAATTGGATTTGATGGTGTCGATGGCCGCCAACACAGCATCGGTACACTTCCGATGGGTGCCATGAGGATCGGCGAGGTCGGCAGCCACATAGATCTGATGGGGCTGTATCTCATCGAGTAACGCAATAATTGGCTCCACATCACGCTCCGACATCGGGAGCTTCTCAATCTTGCCACTCTCATAGAAAGGCAGGTCGAGGAAATGGATATGATCCTTAGTGATACGGTTATACCCGCAAGCATTGCGCGCCTCACCACGACGGATCAAACCCTTCACGGTGAGGATGGCCTGATTGTCCCAATCACCCTCTTTCTTCTCCTTCAGGTAGGTCATGATTTCACGGTAGCGGATTTTGATGACCTCGTCGGAACCGTTGGCGAAGAGTTGGTTGAAGCCGTTGATGAAGTGCATATAGAGTCGCACTTCCTCGTCGGCCACCGCGATATTGCCGGAGGTCTCATAGGCAATGTGTACATCATGTTGCTGCTGCATCAGACGACGGATGGTGCCACCCATAGAGATGACATCGTCATCGGGATGGGGCGAGAATACCACCACACGCTTGGGATAGGGTTTGGCACGTTCAGGACGGGTGGAGTCATCGACATTCGGTTTGCCACCGGGCCAACCGGTAATGGTGTGCTGCAACTCGTTGAACACCTCGATATTCACGAGGCCTGCCTGACCTCCGAACTGCTCGACGAGATGACCGAGGCCATTGTCGACATAGTCCTTCGTTGATAACTTCAGCAAGGGCTTGCCCACCTTGCTGCATAGGTCAATCACCTGTCTGCGCAACGTATGCTCAGGCAATTTGATAGTAGCTGTTAGGTTCAGATTCATAATTATATCTATTTTATAGTTTGTTAGCAGAGTATCTATTTCTCCCCCTGAGTAGGGGGAGTCAGAGGGGGTCTGAGCGTGCGGATTTTCGGCTGATCAGACCACCCCTAGCCCCTCCTACTCAGGAGGGGAATCCTGCGGCAGGAGGACCACGCCAGTCTGTTTCTTGCCATCCATCATGATCTTCAGGGGCGAGTCGAACCGCACATGTCGCACGTATTTCGTTTCCTCGACGGCGGGCATCTGGTCAAGGATCTCCTGCTGGAAGATGCCGTCGCCCGTGTAGGTGTTGATGGTAAAGTAGCCGACACCGAAGCTGGTGAGGTTCTGGAAGAAGTGCGTACCCTGCGAGGGATCGACGTGATAGTTCTTCAGTCCCATCTCCACGATGACGCGGGCGGCGGAGATATGCGGCCACTTCACGGGAATGCCCAACCAGTAGTCGCTTGAGCCCCAGCGTCCCGGACCGACAAGCACGTAGTTCTTGTCCTCGTTGAGAAACTGCTGGTTGATCTTCTCGATATGCGAGGCAATCATAGGATTATTGGCGGCGGTGAAGTTCTCGTCGGTCTTGACATAGACCACATCCACCACATCCTCAGAGATACCGTGTCCGAGCGAGTTATGAGAGCGCAGCAGACAGTCGGCATCGGGAATCTTTTGTAAATCTTCGTCGAGTACTTGCTTCGAGTCGACAATCGGACGGATCTGGAGCAGGTAAAGTTCACCTGAGCGGTCGTTATTAAGATTGCAGGCGAACTCGATCTCCACCGGACGGCGCATCTCCTCAGAGCCGTATTTCTGTGCCATCTGTAACAATTCCGGCAACGGGAAGATGCCCTGCTGGAGCACACCACAGAAAGAGATGATCTTCCGTCCACCCTCATAGATACCATCGCGAATGAGCTGGTCCACGGGGTCATAGGTCGAGGCAATATAAGTCAGCGAACCGTCAGCATCGGCCTGTTTTACACGGAGCGACTTGATGTTGAAGCCGTCGTCGACCTTGAAGTCGTCGCCCACATGACTCATATCCAAGGCGTAGAACCGCGTCTGTGTCTCGCTGAGGGCCGTCTCCATCTCCGAGGTCTGGAGCACCTGTGTGGGATGATAGGGCGACACACGAAGTGTCTGTCCGCCGTCGACAATATACTTACCTAATCCGAGAGCCAACGAAGCGATACCTTCCTCCGCCGTCTCATCACCTATCGGGTAATAGTTCAGCGAGCGCAATACGCCCGAGAAATTGGGATAATAAAGATCGCCATATTGCTTACCGACGACTTCCTGCAGGATGACTGCCATCTTCTCCTGGTCGATGACGTTCTGCGTGGCGAGCATATAGGCCTTCGAGTCCTTGTAATAGACCGATGCATAAACGCCCTTGATGGCGCAGGCCAGCATCCGAAGCATCTCATATTTGTCATCGAGATAAGGAATCATATAGGTACTATAGATACCTGCAAACGGCTGATAGTGACTATCTTCCAGCAGCGATGACGAGCGCACGGCGATCGGCGACTTCACCGCCTCGAAGAAGGTGAAGAAGTCGGCAATCAGCGAATCCGGCAACTGTGCGCGAAGGAAATGCTGCAGAATCTCCTCGTCGGGGGCATCGCTCAGCGCAATCGGATAGAGGTTGTTATTCTCCATAAACTCGTCGAAGAAGTCGGTACAGAGCACGACGGTCTTCGGAATCATCACTTGTGCCTGCTCAAACTGATTCAGCTCGGGATGGCGCTTGATGATGTTGTCGAGGAACGCCAGGCCACGCCCCTTACCACCGAGAGAGCCCTCACCGATGCGGGCGAAGTGGGCGTAGCGGTCGAACTTCAGACGGTCGAAGACAGCCACAATACCGATGTTCTTCATCCGTCGGTACTGCACGATGGCGTCGAAGATAATCTGTCTGTGGGCATCGACATCCTGCAGCTTATGCCAGGTGACATGCTTCAGGAAGGCCGATACGGGGAAAATGGCACGGGCGGTGAGCCAACGGCTCATGTGGTTACGGCGAATATGGCGCACCAGCGAATCAGCAGGAATCTTGAAGATATTGTCCTGCAGTTCCTTCAACGAGGTGACGCGGGCGATTTCCTCTTTCGTCACAGGGTCACGGAAGATGAAGTCGCCGAAACCCATGTGTTCCTCCATCAGATGATGCAGGTCAACGTTCATCTTCGTTGAGTTCTTGTCGATGAAGTGGAAGCCCTCGGCCTCCGCCTTCTCGCGGTTGGCGGTCTCCTTCGAATCGAGGATCAGCGGCACATACTCGTCGCGGCGACGGATCTCGCGCAGCAGTTTCAGTCCGGCCTCGGGATCGCCATCCTCCACGTGGGAGAGCCGTCCGGGCACGATGTGCATCGGGAAGCGCGTGTCGGAGATCACGCCGAGCGTGTTCTCGTGATACTTCTCGTAGATTTCCATCGCCTCCTCGTAGTTCGTGGCGAGCACCACCTTGGGGCGGCCACGCTTACGTTGGGCAGCAGCATGGGGATTCAGGGCCTCGGTAGAGAAGCGCTTCGACTGCGCGAGAATATAATTATATAAATTAGGTAATACAGAGGAATAGAAGCGGATATTGTCCTCGACGAGGAGGATCATCTGCACGCCGGCCTCCTTGATGTCGTGCTCGATGTTCATCTTGTCCTCCAGCAGTTTGATGATCGACATGATGAGGTTCGTGTTGCCGAGCCAACAGAACACATAGTCAAACACCGACATATCCTCGTTCTCGATACGCTTGGTGATGCCGTGCGAGAAGGGCGTGAGCACCACGCAGGGGATCGACGGATGGGCCGCTTTCACCTCGCGGGCCACGGTAAACGCATCGTTGTCGGCATTGCCAGGCATACAGATCACCAGGTCGATGTCAGTAGTCTTCAGCACAGCATTGGCCTCCTCGGTGGTCGACACCTGGGTGAACGATGGCGGATAGCGCATACCGAGCTCCATATACTCATCGAAGATCTTCTCATCGATGCGGCCGTCGTCCTCGAGCATGAACGCGTCGTAAGGATTGGCCACGATCAGCACATTGAAGATGCGCCGCGTCATCAGATTGACGAACGACACATCCTTCAGATAGAATTTATTCCACTCTTGTGGTATCTTGGTTACTTCTTCCATATGTTTTCTTCATATCTGGCTGCAAAGATAATAAAAAATCCGCGAAAGACATAGCGCTTTCGCAGATTTTTTCGAAACTTTACTAATGTAACAGGGGGACGGTTCTTTTGTTACATCGACGAGGGTGTAACAAAAGAACCGTCCCCCTGTTACATTTCATTTGATGATTATTTTTTCATTCTTGATATAAATACCATGAGCGGGATGATTTACTCGTCTGCCCTGTAAGTCGTAATAGACGTCCGAATACTTGGAAACTTTTACGGATGGAATGGCTGTGGTCTTGCAGTTCATGCGGGCGACGGAGAGGCCAAGGCCGGGGTACTGGGTGAGCCAGATGAGGTCGCGTTTAGGGTCGAGGGTGATTTTGGTCACCTCGTTGAGGGCGATGCCTGAGTTGTCGGTGTCGTAGGTCGCCCATGCAGTTCCGTCATAGCAGACAAGGCCGACGTCTCCGGCGGTGGCTATCCATAGGCGGTTGTCGGCATCGACCTGTACGTCCCAGAAGCAGTCGCTGGGCAGCTGCGAGTTGTTGCGGTTGTAGGTCGTCCATGAGTTTCCGTCGAAACGCGTTAGTCCTAAGCCGAATTCTGACCCCATTTTGTCGGGATACTGAGGGTCACGGCAGTTCAGCCAAAGGACGTTGTTGTTGTCAACGGTCACCGTACCTACGTAATTTGACGGGATGGAGGAGTTTGAGGTGGTGTAGTTGCTCCATCGTGAGCCGTCGAAGCAGAACAGGCCACTGCCGAAGGTGCCACACCAGAGGCGGTTGTCGCTGTCGAAGGCCATGCACTGGACAGTCTCAGAGAGAATGGAATTGCTCTTGTTATAGGTCGTCCACTTCTCGCCGTCGCGCATGTAGAGACCCTGATACGTGGCTATCCAGAGGCGGTTCTTGCGGTCGAACTTGATGAGGTTGGCATCGGCTTCGGTGAAGGGGTAGTCGGTTCTCTTGTATACTTTTCTGCCTGTCGCAGTGATTTCCATGAGACAAGTGTCGGTGGTGGGCAAGGCCCAGCGTATCCAGACGTTGCCGTTATGGTCGGCTTCGGTCTGCGCGGTCTGCGTCATGGGTTCAAACTTGTAATCGCCCGTGTCAATATTGTATTTATGAAGGCCATAGAGCGAGCCGACATAAAAGTTTCCGCCAGCTTCGACGCTGCCGCTGGACAAGGACATTGCGTTTTCATACAGCACATTGTCGATGAGGTTCACGGCGGTCAGTCCGTTGTCCGTGAGCCTTAGCAAGCCCTCGAAGCGCGAGCCTACATAGACGTTGTTGTCGTCGGCGGCATCGATAGTCAGCAGGTAATCGTTGGCGACGTTCAACTGATAGGGATAGGCCGTGAAGTTGGTGCCGTCGAACTTAGTAATATTGTGTTCGCTCAGCATCCATAGATTACCGTTCTCGTCAATAGTCAGGTCCATGATGTTCGCCTCAGGCAGGTCCGAATTGTCGGGGGTGTAGTGCGTGAAGTCGGTGCCGTCGAACTTGACAAGCCCGTTGTTGGTCGCTATCCACAGGCATCCGTTCTTGTCGGTTTCGATGTTATTTGCTTTCCCGTATGGAATGTTGTACGGCACCAAATCATTGGACGTAAATACACAGAGGTTATAGCTGTTCAATGCATCATAGCACGCCACCCATATACGCCCGTCCCTGCCGGCTCTAATCTTCTCTACGTAGGCGTATGGGCTAAGCGGGTTGATATAATATGTGGCTGTGCAATTCTTTCCATTGAAAGCATACAAATATGCGATGCCTCCCACGAGCATAGTTCCGTCTGCATTGAAATAGAAGCCGGAAATGTTTTGGTTGTTTTGGAAGCCGGCGTTCTTCATATTGAATTTCTCTATACCACCGTCAGTAGTCACCTTAGCCAGGCCGTTGTACTCCGTGCCAACCCATAGCTCGCCATCATGCAGCACCATATCGGTGATGGCATTATCCGTCATGCTCCCGTCGGCTCGTTTGAGCACCGTCTGCTCGCCGCTCTGCTTGTCAATCTTCACGATGCCACCGCCCTTCGTGCCCACATACAGGAAGTTCTGGTCATGGATGATTTTCACTACGAAGTTCTTGCTCGATATGTTCCGCCAGTCCGTCAGCTGGGCGTGCGCCGTGAGTGTGGCCAAGGCAATGAGGAGGGTAAGGATGATCCGTTTATTCATAAGTTGCTTTTGAGGTTGATGGTGACGGGAAGCGTGTCGAAACTCGTTTTCAAGGTGCTATAGCTGTCGCAATAGATACTTAGGTTATTCTCCTTGCTGGGCGTCCAGAAAAGGAAGCGTCCATTGGCATCGGTTAGCGCACCGCCATTCCATCCATTCCCGCTGATGAAAACCCACGCATTGATCACCGGCTGTCCGATTTCATCCTTGACAAAGCCTTCTATGCGGCGCAGGTTATTCTTCATGCCAGGATGCTGCTGCACGTAGGCATCGCAGAGGGTGTTGGTCACGGCTGTGATGTCGTAGATATGATTGCGGGCGATGACGCCGTAATTCTCAGCATAGTCGCGCTGCATCAGTGCATTGCGATAATAATGCCTTTCATCGCAGACAATCTGCTGACGTTGATAGAAGAATTCCCTCGGGGTCCTGCCCTGCCGATAAAGATAGCTGGGCATGATCTCGCCGTTGGCAATGACGAGTGTATCCACAACGCGACATTGTTTTGAGAGTACCGGATCCTGATCTGCCGGCAGACGGTCCATACGTTGGATGGTCTTCTCCAAAGCAAAGTCGATGAGGAACTCTATCCGGGAACTATTGCCTTCGCAGACGGCATCCGTCAACTCCTCGTAGAATCTCACCAACGGGTTTTCAAGGCGACGGGCCTTGGCTCGCTGGTCGCGAAGGAAGAACTTCCATGACGTGCCGTCGAGCATATTGTCAAGCCGGTCGTCGGAAGTCGTGATGACGTGGTTCCAGAGTGCCCTCAGCTTCCGCGCCTGTAAGTCACTAATCTTGATGGCAAACGTCTTAACTTCGGGCGCCTTGTAGAGGCTCATATTGTTTTGCTCGAAGGGTTTGTACATCTCGTGCCAAATGCTTTTCATCGCTCCACTGCAGACCAACTGATGGGCCAGCGAATCATAGGCCAGCGCACTCTCATGGTGAGAAGAAATCTTAATGCAGCCGAATTCTGCATTATCAGGAATAAGCAGACGGTCGATCTCCTTGTTAAAGAGAGCCAGATGAGGATCTTCATTCTGGTGTCTGAGTTCTTCCGCGCTGATGCGCATGAGTTTGTCTTGTGCCACAGCCGTCAAGGCGGTGAGGACGAGGGTAAGGAAAAGGGCTGTTCGCTTCATACGGATCGTTGATTAGTTGATGGATGCTGCAAAAATACGAAAATTATTCGTAAGTACCAAACAATCTTGGCGTTAGAAGCATAAATATCGACCAATAGTCAACAATAGGGGAACCCCTATCGTTGATTAGGGATTTCCCCTATGATTGCATCGAAAAATTAACTATATTCGCGGCGTGAATTACTAAAAACGTTATGTTATGAAGAAGTATCTGGTTTCAATGGCGTGTACACTCTTGGCGGCGATGGCACTAAATGGGTGTGCGACATCAAAGGAGAAGGCTGCGAGGAAGACTGAGCAGGCAGCGAGAGTGGAGGCCGCACTGGCTGAAAGGTATTACAAGATAGTAGTGAATTCGATGACAGACCCAAGCCAGACCGAAGAAAAAAGAAGTCCGCAATTACGGAGTAATTATCGGCTAGAGGTGAGAAATGACTCGCTGATCACATTTCTGCCACATTACGGATATAATCATATCCTGGGTGAAGCAGGTGTAGGTACGAGGGGACTGATACTCTATGAACCGATCAGTAGTTACCAAGAGGAACTGACGAAGAAAAGCAAACGGCATATAGAAATAAGCGTGGAAAAAGAGGATGATACCTTAATATTTGTGATTGAGGTGTCCGCCAACGGTAATTCAAACATTAGTGTGCGCTCCCATCGGCGGGAACGTATTTCGTATTCTGGTAATTTGATGCTTGATTAATGTAACAGGGGGACGGTTCTTTTGTTACATCCTCGCCGATGTAACAAAAGAACAGTCCCCCTGTTACAAAAAAATCCGCAAAATTCATTGCGCTTTCGAGCTTTTTTCGTATCTTTGCCCCCGGATTGCGTACTCAGTGCGATTTCCAAATTGACATTGCGGGTTAAGAGACAGCGTTCAGCTATTTATCTTGTGGCGAGAATGTAGGAAATTCAAATACCACATAATATAAGATGGATAGAGTGAATGCTCACGCGTTAGCGTGGGCTTTACTAATCTTATATTATAGGCTTTTCCTACAGCCTTCGACCACAGATTATGTAAGTTCACGCTTTTTTATTCCCGCTTTGAAATATGTTTAACGATTAAATAACAGCATTATGAAGAAGTTTTTTATTGTATCACTGGCGTTGGCTATGAATTATATGGCTGCCAATGCTTTCGAGGGAAAAGCCGAAGTCAATGGTATTAATTACTACATCATCACGAAAGGAGCCGTTGCCGAGGTAATATCAAAAACCTCAGGTTATGAGGGTGATGTCGTAATCCCATCTACCATTGAATACGACGGCGTTACATGTACTGTAAACAGCATTGGTAACAATGCATTCTTATACGAAAGCAAGTTAAACAGCGTAACCATTCCAAACACTGTCACCAAAATTGGAACTGGTGCATTCACCCATTGTGCCAAACTTAAGACGGTGAACATACCGAATTCTGTTACAACCATTGGCGCTCAAGCCTTTCTAAGATGCGATGGACTGGAAACGGTGAAAACCGACGACATAGAATCCTGGTGCAAGATGGAAATTGGGAACGATGCTAGCCCTCTACCATACACACAGGATTTCATTATTGGAGGCCAAAAAGTAGAGAATTTGGTAATTCCATCAACAGTAACATCTATTTGCAGTCGTGCTTTTCACGGCTATAAGGGGCTTAAGACTATTTCCATGAACAGTAGCGTTACGTCTATTGGCGACTATGCATTCTACCAATGCACAGGGTTAACATCAGCTATTCTTCCTAATTCAATTACGTCGATCGGTGTTGATGCTTTCTATGAGTGTACGGCATTGAGCAATCTTGTACTGCCAGATGATCTGAAAAAGATTCCTACTCGTTGCTTCATGGGTTGCAGCAGCCTCACTTCTTTAGTCATCCCTAACTCAGTAGAACTAATAGAACTTAACGCGTTTAAGGACTGTAAGAACATTAAGGCAATCCGAATCGGGAATGGTCTTAAAGAATTGGGGCTTGGCGTATTTAACAATTGCTCCGAACTTACAGACGTATATTGTTGGGCAGACATCCCGCCCATAGTGCAAGGTTATCACAATCCTTATTCAATGCCATTTTACGGTTCTCATGTTGAGTATGCATCACTGCACGTGCCTGAATCAAGCATTAGCAGCTATCAGGCGAGTGACGTATGGAATGGCTTCGGGCACATCGTTGCATTAACATCAGATGATACGGGCATTGAATTAAGGAAAGATGGTAATATCCCAACAGAGAGAACTTGTTACAACATAAATGGTCAGACTCTTAATAGAAAATCGAGAGGTGTGTATATTTTAAAAATGAGCGATGGGACAACAAAGAAAGTTCTTGTAAAATAACGTCCAATCTATATCCTAAATAGGCCGTCCATTTGTTGGCGGCCTTTTCAGTCTTAAATTACACCTAAGGATTATTGGGGAAAGATGCCTATGTAACAGGGAGAAAGGTACGGAGTAACAGGGAAAGGCCCCCGTAGTATCGAGAAAAGGGCGCCCGGCCGCATTGATGCGGGCGGGCGCCCTTATATATGCGAGCGAACGGCCTTATATATAGGAGCGCCCGCCCGAATCCTGTTTTTATTCCTTTGGAGCAGGTTTCCTGGGGAAATAGAGCCAGCGGCGACTTTCCCACACTTTCCTAAGACGAGGATGCTCGCCTTTACAGAGGCTGTCGAGATAGGTCTTGGCCGAATCGCGCTTCAGTCCGCTGAAGATCATAAACTCAGGAATCGTCGCGTAACCCAGTCTCAGACAACGCTCCAAAGCCGCGTCCATAGCCTTTGGGTCGTGCATCTGGCTGTTACCCACGGGAGCATCGCTCTTACGATAACCCTCTCGGTTTCTGCCGCATTCCTTCACGAGCGTCTTCGAAGGGATGAACTCCAAACCAGCATAGACGATATCCCTGCCCGTAATGGTCTTGGGATCAGTATGCTCGCCCAACA
>JAEEGF010323101.1_pt1 | contig 36147 bp, 25 predicted proteins | sample 9134171 | NCBI WGS metagenome assembly JAEEGF01 (sample SAMN16246542, study PRJNA631951) | gut metagenome | biome: gut microbiome; feature: rumen; material: AP-attached | host: Bos | place: Iran: Karaj | collected 2018-10
AGAGAGGACCCATCCATTCTGAGTCACGCTTGGCAAGGTAGTCATTCACCGTTACCACATGTACGCCGTTACCTGTCAAGGCATTGAGGAACACCGGGCATGTAGCCACCAATGTCTTACCCTCACCTGTCGCCATCTCGGCAATCTTACCCTGATGCAGCACCGTGCCGCCGAAGAGCTGTACGTCATAATGTACCATCTCCCACTTCAGGTCATTGCCACCAGCTGTCCAATGGTTGTGGTATATAGCCTTGTCACCATCTATGGTAACAAAGTCCTTCTCCGGGTCAGCCGCCAGCTCACGGTCAAAATCCGTAGCAGTAACAACTGTCTCCTCATTCTCAGTAAAACGTCTTGCTGTATCCTTCACGATAGAGAATGCTACCGGATAAACCTCATCCAGTGCCTTCTCCAAAGTCTCAAGAGACTCTTTCTCTAACTTATCTATCTGATTGAATATCGGCTCACGCTCGTCAATAGGTGTCTGCTCTATCCTGCCCTTAAGTTCGGCTATCTGTTTCTTCTGCTCGGCGCATGAGTTCTGAACATACTGCTGTATTTCCTTGCTCTTAGCACGCAGTTCATCGTTTGACAGAGCCTGTATTGCCGGATAAGCCTCCTTCACCTTATCTACGAGAGGCTGTATTTTCTTTATATCCCTGGTTGACTTATTACCAAATAGTGCTGATAGTATACTATTGAAATTCATTTCTATGTTTTTTATATATTACGAACTACAAAGTTACGTTTTTTTTTTTAGCTTACAAAATTATAGTTTACCTTTTTTTGTGTCTGTGTCTGTTTTCAAACTTATTTTTTGCTTGTTTCATCAGCACACATAAGTCTTTAAGAAGTTTTCCGCCGATGCCAAAGTGTCAAGTTTGCCAACATCAAGCAGATGCAGGTTCTCCGCCAGTCTGCCCTTTATCTTATGCTCTGCCAGATGATGCAGATAGAAATCCATGATAGGAAACCTGTCCGGCCATTCCTCCATCAGGGGGAACAGCTCGGGTGAGAAGCAGTGTATGCCCGCAAACGCATATAGCCGCAATCCTTCCTTACGCCAATCCATATCTTTCCTGCCGTTGAAGGCTGCCAACTTCTTATAAGGACTGCGCACCTCCCCCGTCTGGATATTAGTCCATCCTACGAGGCGCACGTCATCATCAAAGACAAGGTAACGCTGTGTGGTACGCTCAGACACTAACAATAAAGCTTCAGCGTCACACTCCTGGCTCTCGTTATAGAACTCCTTCAGGTCAAGGTCAGAGAGGATATCACAATTATGTATCAGTATTGGTTCCGAACGTCTGAACAGTGGAATAGCCTTCTTGATGGCGCCCCCCGTCTCAAGCAGTTCGTCACTCTCATCTGACACTTGTATCGTGACCTGCGGCAAAGCCAACCGCAACAACTTGATAAAATTAAACATCTGAGCAGCGTGGTGGTGAACATTCACCACCACGCTGTCAGCTCCGGCAGCTGCTAACCGTTCTGTCACAATCTGCAACAACGGTTTGTCAGCTATAGGCACCAAGGCCTTCGGTATGATATCTGTCAGCGGTTTGAGTCTGGTACCCTTTCCCGCCGCAAAAAGCATTGTCTGCATTAGGCTGCGCTGTTATCGTCGTCTGTAGCGTCTGGAATAATAAGCTTATATCCCTTACCGTGGATGTTTATTATCTCGATATTCTCATCATCACGCAGATGCTTACGCAACTTAGTGATATACACATCCATAGAACGCGCGTTGAAGTAGTTGTCGTCTATCCAAATGGTCTTCAGCGCAAAGTCACGCTGCAGTATCTCATTAGAATGACTGCACAGTAATGACAGCAGCTCGTTCTCCTTTGTCGTAAGCTTTGTCTGCTTGTCGCCTATGGTCAGCAGCTGTTTCTGTGAATCAAACAGGAACTTACCTATCTGATACTGTGTGCTCTCGCGTGTCTTCTTACCATGCACACGACGCAGGATAGCCTCTATTCTGAACACAAGCTCCTCCATAGAGAACGGCTTGGTAATATAGTCGTCTGCACCAATCTTGAAGCCCTCAAGGATATCATCCTTCATCTGGCGAGCCGTAAGGAAGATGATAGGTATCTCAGCGTTAGCCTGACGTATGTCGGCAGCCAACTGGAAACCGTCTTTCTTCGGCATCATCACATCAAGCACACATATATTATAAGGTGTCTTCAGGAATGCGCGGTAACCAGCCTCGCCGTCAGAGCACAAGTCTGTCTCGTAACCTTTTGCCTGTAAGTACTCACGCAACAACATTCCCAGATTCTCGTCGTCTTCACAAAGAAGTATTTTCTGATTCTCTTCCATCTTTTTATTCTTTTAATTATTACTGATGCAAAGATAATCATTAATACATTTATGCGCAAACATTTTCGGGATTTATATTCTTCGTTTTAACAGTATTAACGAAATTTTGTGTTTATAATTGATTATATTTAATTATATAAGCTTTGTTTTGTTACTTGTCATCTTCGTTTATGGTATCGATGGTTATAACAAACGTGGTACCTTTGCCATATTCCGAGTCTACGGTGATAGTGCCCTTGTGTATATCTATGACCTTCTTAACGTATGCCAGTCCGAGTCCGAAGCCCTTCACGTCGTGCCTGTTGCCGGTATGTACCCTATAGAACTCCTCGAATATCTTTTTCAGGTTTTCTTTCTTTATGCCCATTCCGCTGTCACGCACGGATATCTTCACCTTGTTACCCTCGTTCCATGTGCGCAGGTAAACATTGAGCGGAGAATCAGGCTTACTGTACTTCACGGCATTGTCCATCAAATTAAAGAACACATTACTGAAGTGTGTTTCCTCCACATACACTGTCGAGTCAACGGCCTCCACCTCTGTATATATCTTGCCACCTGTATGCTCCACACGCAAAGAGAAGGAGTTGGCTATGTTCTCTATCATCTCGTTGATGTCAACCTCTTTCATCTTGAAGATGCCCTTCTTCCTGTCAAACATTGACATCTGCAGCACTTTCTCCACAAGGTAACGCAGTCTCTTTGTCTCCTCATTAATGATATTGCCCAGATGTTCCCTCATGGACTCTGACTTCTCCACGCTCTTGTCATTGAGCATCTGTGCTGCCAGTGATATGCTTGAGATAGGCGTCTTCAACTCATGCGTCATATTGTTCACAAAGTCATTACGCATCTCCGAGTATCTCTTCTGACGGAATATTATCACGATGGTGAAGACAAACGTTACCAGCAATACAAGAGTAAACACCAGGGCCGGGATAACGAAGTGGATGCTTGAGAATATGTAGTCATTTATATCCGGGAAATGTACATTGACATAACCCGACTGTGACGTTGCGTCATTACGGAACAACGGCTGCGAATAGGTCTTGTCCCTGCCTTCCTCACTGAATTCAGGACAACGGTACACTTCCTTGCCGTCACTCTGAGTAACGGTAAAGTGATATGGTATGTCTATGCCGTTATTCAGCAGCTCTACCCTTATATCACGGTCTAACTGCTTGAAGTTGACACGCTCCTTCAGAGGTTTGTCACTGGCAGTGTAAAGTATGGCATACACCACCTCGTCAAGCAGCGAACGCTGATATACATAACGCTTGCGCACTATCTCCTGCATTGACTTCTGGGCCTCAGCAAGGGTATTCTTGTCCTGACGGCTCATAAGGTCTTTCTTCATCTTCTGTGGCGACAGTGTTATGGTGCGCAACTCAAATGACGAGTATATGGTACCGTCATCTCCCACAACGGAATACTGGTGCGACTGCTGCAGCGGTGCACCCACCTTGTTTCCTGATGTGATATCATCATTGACAAAAGCCTTGCGCTCTGTCTCGTTCACGTCTTTCTCCAGATATTGCAGCGTCTCGTTCAGCTCCATGTTATGCGCCGCCTGATACAAGGCACGTGTAACCGACTCGTCAAACTGCTCTTTCTTCATCTTAGTCATCTCCTCTATATAGAGTATCTGAATAAAGAGCAGGCCGACAAACGACACACCCATAATTACCGCTATAATCCAAATAGTCGATCTTTTCATCTTTTAATTTTAAGTAGGTTTAGTTTGCGAAATTACAAAATTTATGTCGCACAGACAAGTATTTTCGTCTTTTATTTTCAACTAATATCATATTGTCATAAAACTACCGTTATTTATGTCAATGTGATATTTCATAACTCAAAATGCTTGCGATACAGCCTTTACGACTCTATTCCGGACAGAAAAAAGCCCAAGAATCGCATTTTCCACATCTACCTAACAATCAACACTATACAGGCATCACACAAATTCCACATATCAAAACCTATCGTTTCATATTGTAAAAGCTATCACTTTACACTGTGAAAGCTATCGAATGACGATGTGAAAGCTATCACTTCACAGTGTAAAAGCTATCACTTCATAGCACAAACCGACTCAAAAACCAACCACTTTCCGTTCTCTTGCTATCCAATTCTTCATATATATTCATCCATATATCGGCAAACGTTCACATCTGCCATCCTATTTCAGCACGCCGCACAGCACGCCCCAAAATAGCAAATTGTCACCAAAAAGTTATTTTTGGTGACAATTTGCTATTTTTAAGCTTTTACAGCTGCCCTGACAAACTAATTTTTCGTTTACACCCAGCAAAACACATACAAAAAAAAGAAACGCATAGACACCTACATGAGGTTAAATCTATTCGTTTCTTCTTTGCAAATATTAGCCAAAGCAATGCGATGACCAATGTTAAGAATAATCTATTCCAATCAGAAACACACGTTTAACAATTATCTCCGAACATGTCGGTGCAAAGGATGGTGGGTGTTTAATTGTTATACGCTCTCATTACACGTTTGTAATAGCCCTGTGTGCTTCTTACCTTGTAGCGCGGACCACCGTTCCATATACGGATGGCCTTCTCCACATTATTCGTCGGATTGTAGTAGCTCTGTATGAGTACGAACATCTCACGACTTTTTTTTACACTGAAGCGGTCATTAAGCGTGTAGCGCCTCTTGTCGCCTCTTTCTTTTAAGATGATGTTACACTGCTGCACCAGTATCGGTGTAATCTGCATAGCACCACATGATCTGCCACTCACGGCACGACTGTCTCCCCTACTCTCTACATGTGTGATTGCATCCATCAGAGGATCCCAATCATAGTTTTTTGAGCCATTTTCGCGTCCCTGGACTGCGAATGTCTCGAAGGTTAATACGGTTGTTAATACTGTTACCTTTGCAATCTTTGAAAAAATCATAATGTTACGGTTTCAGAAATCCGTACCCTCTCGTCCATAAGTCTTGCACAAGAACCGTCAATCAAAAGAACTAACCTGTTAAAGGTCTTTACACTTTTATCAACAGAACGACATCTGCTTATTGCGGAGCAATGTCAAGCGTGCAGCAGTTCTGAACGCGATTCGTGAAGCGGCAATGTACAGATGGCTGAGAGTCGATTTTGAGTATCTGACTGACAGGTCTGTTGTGCGACATTGCACATCTCCCGATTTCCAGTTAATAACTCAGTGAAATATACCATACACAAAGGTATACAATTCACCTTTTCTGCTGCAAAGTTACAAATAATATACTGTGTGCGCAAACAGTTTTTGCTGTTTTTTCGTTAACGTGGTGATTTATTGACTATTATCAACACGCATCACCTTTGGCCTTCAACAAGATGGAAGTAGCCCCGATGGTAAACAAAGTACCATCTTCTATCACTCTGCGCTCGCGGTCTCCAAGTATCTGATTATCCACAAATGTACCTGTATAGCTCGGACCGTCACGTAACACATACTTCAGTTTTCCGTTCTTTCCCCTTGATACATTTATGACACAATGGTTCATATCTATAGACGGGTCGTTAGTCTCTATCGGCGTATTACATTTGGAGCCTTTCATATAACGTCCTATCACATTGTCACCCATACGCAACGGCAACACCTGTTTATAGTGAAAGACATTCTCTATAACGACTATCGCCCCTACTCCCTCGTCTGTATTCTCTACTGTAGGATTTTCTTCTTTCTGCCTGTTGCGCAGTTTTGACACACCAATGCGTATGCCAAACTCCTTTCCGCAACTGTCACATTGGAACACCAATGACTGGCCAGCCTCATAACGTGTCTCGTCAAACGTTATAAAATTATCACACTTAGGACACCTTACTCTTTTCATAATTTCTGCACCCAAGTGCTGGCAAACGTTTCATTCTTCTTTTTCAACACATTCAAGGCTCTCTCCGCCTCTCTCTCTGAGCCATACGAGCCATAGACCACACGTCTCATGCTACCGTCCTCATACACAGAAGCCTCCTTATAGCCCGCCCTATTAAGTCTCTTTACGAAGTCCTCAGCTCCCTTCTTGCTCACACGGCTTGCCAAGATGATGGAGTACTGACCCTTTACTGTCTCTTTTGAGACTTCGCCAGTCTTTTCTGCCTGCACCTTGGTGTCTGCAACCGTTTCCCCAGCCGCCTCCTGCTTCACTGTCTTTTCTGTTATATTCACAGTGTCAGTAGGAACACTCTCTGAGTTCGTTGCCTTCATAAAGGTATCTATCCCCTCTCCTATCTTGCTTACCACTTCCTTGCCAGTATCGCCTACAGAGCCTCTTATGACATTGCTGCTCTGACTGCCGCGTCCAACGGTAAGCGAGTTATATGCCAACGGCAACAGGAGAAGAATTAACGAAGCCGCAGCAGCATACCACATTTTCTTATAGCTTACATATATGCCACGCTCTTCTTCCTCATCTTCCACTTCGTCGTCTTCTACATCCTCTGTATCCTCCGCATCATCCTTGACATCCACTTCCGTCTCACCTGTCACGACATCAGCAGCCGACAACAGTTTTTTCTCTGCGCTGTCCTCTGTGTCCGACGCACCATCAGCGTCTGCAACGCCATTAACAGCATCCATGATATATGAAGTGAAACCATAGAGACTTGGTGAGACAAGTCCTGCCACACAAGGCTCAAAATCGTAATAGCCCTCTGCAGTCTTGCTCACCGTACCTATTCCGCGGAACTTATATTCTCCCTCTATCTCAATCTGTTGCTTTATCTCCTCTACCTCATTTTCTATCTTGCGAAGCGCCTCAGGATAACTAAGGTCATAAGCCTCAGCATAAGACTGCACCAACAGAGAGTCGTTCAATACCAACTGGCTATTGAAACCCAACACACGCTGCGGCGGATAGAACGTCTTTTCCTCCATATCATACTCCGCAACCTTATGATGCGCCACAAATCCGCCAAAACCCGGAACTATGACGCAATCATTGCTGAGTAATAATATTTCTATATGTCGAGATAGTTCATTCATCACCGCAAAGTTAATCATTTTATTTCATTCAGACAAATAAAACCATTTTTTAACATAAAAAAACTTTATAATGCATCTTCTTTCAACAAAAAGTCGTAACTTTGTATTATTAAAAAGGTGCAGACGTTTCTGCAACAAGGATATCTGTTACCACATATTAATTGTTAACACAATGAAAAACAACATCTTACACACTCTTACCTTTATAACAATCCTCTTGTGCACACTACTTTCTGCGTGCACATCCAAAGACAAGGGAACACCCGTTGTCAACGAGGACAAGGCTGCCAAGCAGAAGATGCAGGGCACGTGGGTCAACGAGATTGAAGGAGATGCTGTATTCTCCGTCAAGGGAGATACCCTGTTCTACAATGACTCACTAAATGCCCCAGTGGCTTTCTATGTGCGCAACGACTCGCTCATCATAGCCAGCCACAAGGAGGTGAGGTATCTCATAACCCGTCTGAACTCCACTCAGCTGTACTTCATCAACAGCAACGGTGACGAGGTGATGCTGCAGAAGAGTTCTGAATCTCCGACCGTCGCCAAAGGAGAGTACAAGGGAATAATTGACATCAACCAAGGCAGGAAGATTAAGAACGACACAGTGGTGATGTGGAACAACAAAAGGTTTCATGCCTATACACAAGTAAACCCCACGTCATACAAGGTGTATCAGCAGACAGTGAACGATGACGGCATGACCGTCGAGAACATCTTCTATGACAACATCGTTTTCATAGCACTCTATGACGGCAGCAAGAGAATCTACGGCAAGAACATTCAGAAGAAAGACTTCGCCTCGTTGGTTCCGCAGACCTATCTGGAGAGCGCCATCCTGTCTGACATAACGATACAGGGAGCCACAAAAGACGGTGTGCGATTCGTCGCCATACTTGTACGTCCAGACTCTTACACCAACTATCGTGTCAACATTGACATCACTCCTGATGGCAAAAGGAAACTGAGTATCTAAGAAAATCAAAAGACAATGGAATTCAAATATAATGACGAGCGTTTTGCCGACATACAGATGCTGAGGTATCAGCTACCTGACTTTGAATCTCTCACGGCAAGACAAAAAGCATACATATACTACCTCTCTGAGGCTACACTCTGGGGACGCGACATAACATTCGACCAAAACGGCCGCTACAACCTCTTGATACGAAAGACTCTGGAGGCTATACTAAGCACATACGGTAAGAAGACCGAGGAAGGTTATGACACCTCTGACATCAAGCCTGAACTGATAGAGTATCTCAAGCGCGTGTGGTTCTCCAACGGCATATACCACCACTACGGTTGCGAGAAGTTCGAGCCGGGATTTACACAGGAATACTTTGAACAGTTGGTACGCGGCATCCCGGCAGACAAACTGCCTATGGCTGCCGACGAACTCCTGGGCGCCATCTGTCCTGTAATATTCAACCCCGACATATTACCTAAGCGGGTTAACAAGGCAAGCGGAGAGGACCTCGTAAAGACTTCCGCATGTAATTTCTACCAAGGCGTAACGCAGCAAGAGGCAGAGGAGTACTACAAGGCACTGAAAAGCCAGGCTGGTTCACAACCGCCGTCCTTCGGACTGAACTCTACCCTCGTAAAGAAAGACGGTAAACTTACCGAGGATGTATGGCGCATAGGCGGGAAATATGGTAAGACTATTGAGAAAATCATTGAGAACCTGACAAAGGCGAAGCAATATGCAGAGAACGACAGGCAGAAGAAGATAATATCACTTCTCATTGACTATTATACCACCGGCAACCTGCACACCTTTGATGAATACTCCATAGAATGGCTGAAGGAAACCGACGGCAGGATTGACTTCATAAACGGTTTCATTGAGGTATATGGAGACCCTCTGGGATACAAGGCCACATGGGAGGGCATAGTGGAATACCGTGACCTCGAGGCAAGCAAACGTACGCAGACAATATCCAATAACGCACAGTGGTTTGAAGACCATTCACCTGTTGACCCTCGTTTCCGCAAGCCGAAAGTAAAGGGTGTGGTGGCTAATGCCATCTGCGCTGCAATGATCGGCGGTGAGGAGGACCCTTCCACTGCCATAGGCATCAATCTGCCTAACGCTGACTGGATACGTGCGGAGCACGGTTCCAAGAGCATCACGATAACCAACTTCACCTCTGCCTATAACAAGGCAGCCAAAGGAAACGGTTTCCTCGAGGAGTTTGCCATTGACGCTGACACCGTAGCGATGATAAGGAAATACGGCGATGTATGCGATGACCTGCATACCGACCTGCATGAATGTCTCGGTCACGGCAGCGGACAGCTGTTGCCGGGCACCGACCCTGACGCGCTGAAGGCCTACGGCAACACTATTGAGGAGGCAAGAGCCGATTTGTTCGGGTTGTATTATATTGCAGATGAGAAAATGGTAGAGCTAGGTTTGACGCCCGACATGGAAGCCTACAAGTCTAACTACTACACATACATCATGAACGGAATGATGACACAGACCGTGCGCATCACACTCGGCAACGACATCGAGGAGGCTCACATGCGTAACAGAGCCCTGATTGCCAATTGGTGCTATGCAAACCAGCATCTTGTATCTGCCACGGACGTGATAGAGAAGAAGAAGATTAACGGCAAGACATACATCGCCATTAATGACTATGAGGCTCTGAGAAAACTCTTCGCTACCCTGCTGGCAGAGATACAGCGTATAAAGAGCGAGGGCGACTATGACGCTGCAGAGAAGTTGGTGGAGCAATACGCCGTTAAGATTGACGCGAAGCTGCATGAGGAAGTGCTCACGCGCTATCGCAATCTGAACATTGCACCATACAAGGGATTTATCAACCCACGCATGACACCCGTATATGATACCGACAATAACATTGCCGATGTCACACTTGACTATACAGAGTCGTTAACCACACAGATGATGAGATATTCCAAGGACTATTCACGATGAAATACGCAGAATACATTCGCGAAATAGAAATAGATTCTCTATGGAGCGGCAGGAAACACATAAAATGGGCTCTTAACCGCCATGTCAACATCCTCTCAGGTGTCAACGGCGTAGGAAAGAGCACAATATTAAATAAGGTGGTGACACCACTGATAACCTCGCATGGCATAACGCAAAACGACAACGGGGTGACATTGTTGCTGTCGCCCGAGGATGCCGATGCCATACGCTTTGACATCATACGCTCTTTTGACCGTCCGCTGATTAATCACGAGATGACGGCAAGACTGGACTTCAAGATAGCCACAGAGCTTGATCTGCAGTTGTTTAACCTGCAGAGACGCTACCTGGACTATCAGGTGAACCTTGGCAACCGCATCATACAGATGTTACAGAGCGGTGCACCCGACGCTGCACAGCAGGCTCAGAAGTTGTCTGACGGCAAACAGAAGTTCTACGAGATTGTTGACAAGTTGTTCTCTGACACCAACAAGCATATCATACGCACAGAGAACGAGATACGCTTTGACCAGATGGGAGAGGTACTCACACCCTACCAGCTGTCAAGCGGAGAGAAGCAGATACTCGTGATACTGCTCACTGTCCTCGTAGAGGATGAGCAGCCATACGTTCTCTTCATGGATGAACCGGAAGTGAGCCTCCACATAGAATGGCAGAAGGTTCTCATCAAGTCCATCATGAACATCAACCCTAACGTACAACTTATTCTTACCACCCACTCGCCGGCTGTCATCATGGACGGATGGACTGACTGCATAACAGAAGTAGGAGAGATAGAAGTAAGACAAAATAGTGAATCTAAATAGATACATAACCTCTGATTATATCAGCGCCGCAAACAAATTGCAAGGGAAGAAGGCCCGCAGACGCATCGTAGCCTATGTAGAGAGTTACGATGACGTCTTATTTTGGCGTATGGTCTTGTCTCAGTTTGAGAACGAGAAACTATATTTCGAGGTTATGCTCCCGACACAGAGCACACTGAACAAGGGTAAGAGGCAGGCACTACTCGCATTAATGCGACAAGGGGCAGGAAAAGACATGATAGCCTGTGTTGATGCTGACTATGACTACCTTATTCAAGGTAACACACACCAGTCTGAGTTTATGCTCAACAATCCCTATGTCATTCACACTTACGTCTATGCCATAGAGAATTACCAATGCTATGCACCATCCCTGCACAACGTCTGTGTCATGGCAACGCTCAATGACCATATACTGTTCGACTTCAACCAGTTCCTATCGGAATACAGCCGTGCGCTGTTCCCCCTCTTTGTGTGGAGTATAATGCTATACCGCAAGGGCGAATACCACCATTTCACCATCACCGACTTCAACATTGTCGCAACCATCAAGCACATGCGAATAAGCCAGATGGGCGAAGCTGTTGACAAGGTGCGCCATAAAGCTTTTGTCAAGGTTAAGGAACTGCAACGCAAGCTCCCGGGAAGGAAAGAGGAGTATCTGAAGACAAAGGACAGTCTGCTCGCCCTCGGTGTCACCCCTGATACCACATATTTCTATATGCAGGGACACCACCTGTTTGACAACGTCGTAGCGCCTACCATGCAGAGCGTATGCGACGAGTTGAGAAGAGAGAGGGAACGGGAAATCAAATCCAAGGCTTTGCATTCCCTGCAGATGCAGAATGAGTTGTCTGCTTATACCAAGGCGCAAAGTGACATATCATCCATGTTAAAGAAAAACCAAGGCTATACGCAGTCCGCCCCATACCAACGTATGATTGCCGATATAGACAAGTTATTAAAGCGTGACGAAAAGTAATAAGAACACAGTACTCATATCTATCGGTTGCAACATCAATCGTGACAAACAGATGAAGAAGGTACGCGAGTGCCTTTCCGAGATATTTCCTGACATACATTTCACACGTTCCCTGACGTCTCCTGCATGTCCGGGGGATGGTGTGTACTCCAACATGCTGGCGGAACTGGAAACTGAATTACCTGAGCAGAACCTGGTGACACGACTGAAACAACTGGAACAGGAGATGGGCGACAGTGCGGAACAGAGGAAACTCGGGAAAGTGATGATGGACCTTGATATCCTTCGCTACAACAACGAGAAACGTCATGAAGCCGACTGGGAGCGTCACTATATCAAGAGATTGCTGAGATACACCATGCGTGTTGTCGTCATCCTTATGACCGTTGCCTTCTCACACAGTTTCTCCTACGCATCCTCTTTTCAAGAGCAAAACAAGACATCAGATGCCGACCTTCTCGGCAAAGCCATAGAATACTATCAGGGGGGCAAATACCATGAGAGCATCCTTGCATTTGAGCGGCTCAACAGCAGGTACAAGCTCAACGCCCGCTTCATAGCATACCTCGGCATGAGTTATTTCAAGGAAAATCAATACGAGGAAGCTGCCAAGTACCTGAAGGCATCGCTCCCTGAGCTGGAGGCTTACTCACCGTATGAGCGCGCCGTATATACCTATTCCTGTGCAGAGAGTTTTTTCTACATGGAGAAATACCATGAGGCCATAACCTATTACAACATGGCACTTCCGTTGACCAACGGCAACAACCGTGCGGACATTCTCTTCCACAACGCTTTCGCACACTATCTCACTGAAGGGGTGACAGACACCGTAAAACAACTCTTCAGCGATGCGCTGCAGACATACAAAGACAACACCGCCACTGCCACCCAGCAACAGGCGGCACGCCTCAAGCAAACGGAGAACATGCTCCGCGCCATGCAACACGCTGAACCCTAACATTTATCCCTTCAATCTTTTTACTAAGACAAACCATTTATTCTTTATGATGTTTTACATTTGAAAATACATAAATCACACTCTTTTATATATTTCAAAATGTAAAAAACTACCTGATCACACAAACAACTCTTTACGGACAATTGTTTTTCACGCTAACCAAATATTTTTCATCATAATAATTTGGCGAGTAAAATCTTTTTGTTATCTTTGTAATTGGAAAGTGGAGCGTAACGATGCTGTCACACTGTGACAAACCTATTGTTTAGACAGCCATTTTCCCAAGAAAGCGTTCCGCGCTTCATTCCTTTAATGCGAAATCGGCAAAATTTCAGTTAAACGAAGGATATGAAGGACTAACGGTTCGCCTTTTGTTTGTATGTGTACGTATGCATACAGCCCTCGCTGTATTGCTCGAGCATATACGGCGAGGGTGATTTGTAGTTATTCATTTCGTTTATGGTGTTTGCCGATACCAGCATTAAGATGAGTAAGGACAGTCTCCCCGCTTTTTTGTATCCCTTAATATCTACCAATGACTTTGCTCAGGGAGAGGCTTGTCGAGAATAATATCTTAAAACTATGAAGCGTTTTATTATGTTTTTTATGGCTCTGACACTGATGATGCCATGTGTGAATGCTCAAAACAAAATTTTACAAAAGGCTATTAAGAAAGAGTACAAGACCAAAATGAAACAATACAAGAAGGAAGGTTGGAAACTCTTTGGCTCTTCACGCAGTATAGAGGTTGCATTGTTGAAACACTATGACAAGTTGGAGACACTTGGAGAAAATGCTTATGAGATTGTAGGCATTTGTGCAAAATACAAGTCTGACAACGTTGGACATCAGGCTGCAATTAACAATGCTTGTAATACATACGCACGCAATGCCGGTAGTCATGTAAAAGGACGTGTCGTCAGCGATATGGCAAGTAATGGCGATGACACTTCGGCAGAGTTCGATCATTTCTATGCAGCGTATGAGACTTTGGTAGAAAAAGAGATACGTGGTGAGATGCAGGAGTCTTATGCTATTTATCGTGACCTTGGCAATGGGGAGAAAACTATGCAGGTTTATTTCATTATAAATGAGGATGCAGCAACCAAGGCTCGCATACGTGCGTATGAAAATGCAATGAAGGAGAGTGAAGCCGCACAGAAATATGCCACAAAGGTAAGCGAGTTCATTCGCGAAGGCTTTGAGGCAGAACAAGGAAAATAAGAACAAAGAGCATGAGGCAAACCTTAATTATAATACTATTAACATTCTTCACATTCTCCCTGTCTGCACAGACATGGGAGAGTGTGAAGAATAGTCGTGAGTACCTATATGGTGAAGGATGGGGTAATTCCATTGACGAGGCTGACAAACAGGCCCTGAACGCATTGATAAGCAAGATAGCCGTCAATGTTTCATCAACGACAAAGAGTGACGACAGGTCTTCGGTGAGAAATGGAGAGTTGAATGAATTGTCAGAATTTCAATCAACGGTGAACACCTATGCACAAGCCACACTTACCAATACAGAACGACTCATAATACACAATGAGCCTGATGCTCATGTTGGACGATGGATAAAACGTTCAGAAATAGATAAGATATTTGCCTCACGCATATTAAAGGTCAAAGACCTTGTATCTTCTGCTCAGAGAGCAGAACAGAAGGGCAAGGCCGATGATGCCTTGCGTAACTATTACTGGGCCTTGACATTGTTGAAGTCCGTGCAATATCCTAATACTGTAAAATACACAGACGATACTGGTATAGAAAGACTCTTGGTTACGTGGATACCAGAGAAAATGAATGCGGTATTTGATGATTTGGATGCAAAGGTCGTCAAGCGCAGTGGCGATGAAGTAGAACTGTATATAACATATAAAGGGAAGCCTGTTAACAGTGTTGACTATACGTATTTTGATGGACAGACATGGAGTAACATCTACAGTGCAAAAGATGGCAGGGGAGTTTTGGAACTTGCCCCAGGTAACCAAAGCAAGTCGTTCCAGTTAAAATATGAATTTGAATATCGTGGTCAGGCGATGATAGACCGCGAACTAGAGTCTGTCTTGAATGTCGTAAGGAGCACTCCTATGAGAGATGCCTATGTCAATGTTAGTACAGATAGAGAGTCTGAGGCAGTAAAGGCGGCAACATCAAAGGTGCATACCTCATTTTCCAATACAGCATCTGCTATTTTGTCAGCTCCAAAGACTGTTAGCAATGGTGCGGACTATATGCCTATTATAGATAATGTGATAAAAGCGATACAGGCAAAGAACTATGGTTCGGTTCGTCAATATTTTACTACTGATGGTTGGGAAGTATATCAACGATTGATACAATATGGCAGCGCAAGGGTAGTTGGCACTCCCTCATGTACTTTCTTACAGAATGGTGATAATGTCATAGGACGTGGCGTGCAGATGGCCTTTTCTTTTAAGAGTGGCGTGAGGAAATCGTTTGTGGAGGACGTAGTGTTCACATTTGACAAGGACAAGAAAATCACTAATCTTGCCTTCGGTTTGGGCGACACTGCTGCAGACGACATCCTCAACAAGGGGGTATGGAGTGAGACGGCTCGCATGGCATTGATGAATTTTCTGGAAAACTATAAAACAGCATACGGACTGAAAAGGCTCGACTATATCCGCTCCATATTTGATGATGATGCGGTAATCATAGTGGGTAATATGGTGCGTTCCTCTACTATGACAAAGAACCCCGAGACCGGTATGGCCACAGTGTCTAATAATAAGATACTGAAGAAAAACCGCTATACCAAAGATCAATATCTTGACAAACTGCGTATGTGCTTTAATAGTAACGAGTATATTAACATACGTTTCGCAAACAATGATGTGGTGAAACTGGCAAAAGGCGGAGAACTCTATGCTATTCAGATAGCTCAGGATTATTACTCCACCAATTATGGAGACAAGGGCTACCTCTTCCTTATGGTTGACATCAATGACCCTAATAAACCGATAATAAAAGTTCGTACATGGCAACCTGAGAAAGATCCAAACTTCGGGCTGTACGGCCCTGGAGACTTTTGATAAATCATAATGCATCTGATAATATGAAGAAAACTCTTATCGTATTTCAGCTTTTATTTGTGTGCTTAACAGGCGCATGGTCACAAGATATGGCGGTAGCAGACTTCTCTCTTGACGAGACTGACCTTACTGCTAATCTTGACGGAACAACAAAATATGACCAGAATGGTGAGAAATGTGCCTTGATCAAGATATTCACTACCGCCACAGGATTAACCTTTGATGTAGGTTCTCTTGGGGTGGTTGAAATAATACAGAAACCAGGCGAGATATGGCTTTACGTACCGCATGGAGTAAGGCGAGTCACCATCAACCACCCACAACTCGGAATGTGTGACTATACCTTCCCAACTTCAATAGTCAAAGCTCGTACTTACCGTATGCGACTTGTTGCAGGACAGGTACAGACTACGGTGCGTAGGGCAGTCACGTCGCAGTATGTGGTTTTCAAGGTGTCGCCCTCAAAAGGTTCGGTAGAGATTAATGGGCAGATGCTTGATGTTGTAGATGGCGGAGCGTCCGTGCGACTACCGTTCGGTACTTACGATTACACAGTTCGTGCACCGCGTTATAATCCAATGTCAGGAAAGGTTACTGTGAATGACCCTCAAAACAAACATACTGTTTCTGTGAGTCTTGAACCGGCTTTTGCTTCGGTTACAATGAGTGTGGATGCAGATGCCGAGATATGGATTAATGACCAGAAACGTGGCACACGTACATTTACGGGAGAATTAAGCTATGGTACCTATCTTGTTGAGTGCCGCCAACAGGGCCACCGTTCTTCACAGCAAGAGATAACATTAACTAAGGAAAACGCAGGACAACAAATTTCTTTGCCCAAACCTACTCCTATCTATGGTTCTATTGACATAAACTCCACACCTATCGAAGCAGATATCTATATTGATGACAAGAAAATAGGTGTGTCACCTATGTTTGTGCAAGATTATCTGATAGGCACGCATAGAGTCAGACTATCAAAAGCTGGACACAGTGATTTCTCACAGGTCATTACTGTAGAGGAAGGACAGACCTTTGAAGTTAATGCAAAATTAGAGAGTGGCAGGGAAGTAGCAATCTCTACCGCACCCGGAGCAGAGATATTCGTTGATGGAAAGAGCGTAGGGAATACGCAATATACAGGGAATCTTACATTTGGTAGCCACACAGCATACGCTATGCTTAATGGTAAGCGCAGCGGGGAAAAGAAAATAGATATTGCTGCGAGCAGTACGCAGAAACCAATCATACAGTTGACTTTTAGCGACAACTTGACTTTCACCGTGAGCGGAGTACAGTTCTCAATGGCGTATGTTGAAGGTGGCACTTTTGAAATGGGTGGGGCGGGATCATCGGTTACAGGACGACCACATCCCCCTATCGAAGTTGCATTAAGTGATTATTATATAGGACAAACCGAGGTTACTCAGGCATTATGGATAGCAGTGATGGGCAGTAATCCGTCTAAATATAAAGGTAATGGCAGACCTGTAACGAATGTTAGTTGGTATGACTGCCAGACTTTTATAAAAAAATTGAACTCTATGACAGGGAAGCTATTCCGACTACCCACAGAGGCTGAGTGGGAGTATGCTGCTCGCGGTGGCAAGTACAGTCATCATTATCAATATAGTGGTAGTAATGATATTGATAAAGTTGCTTGGTATAATGGTAACCCTTATGGTGGCAAGGCACATCCTGTAGGAAAAAAGAAAGCCAATGAACTTGGTCTCTGCGATATGAGTGGTAATGTTGAAGAATGGTGCAATGACTGGTATGGCGAATACAATAATAATCCACAGACAAATCCGCAGGGGGCTACCAGTGGTGAAGGCAAAGTGCTTCGCGGAGGTTGCTTTTACCATATGAGAGCCTGTTGCCATGTTGCGTTCCGTAACGCTGTTACGCCTGATGTCCGTGACGTAGGTACAGGTTTGCGTTTAGCAATGTCTAAGTAAAAAAAATTATAAAACGAAAGAAAGAAATTAATGTCAATGAGAAAGTTCTTCCTATTATTTTTATATATCTATACAGTGCTAAGTTCCATGGCACAGAACATCTCCGTTAAATCGTTTTCACTTGATGAAACTGATGTGACGGCAAATCTGCAGGGTACAACCGTGCTTGACCAGAATGGAGAGAAGTGCGCCTTGATAAAGATATTTACTACAGCTACAGGTTTTACTTTTGATGTAGGTTCGCTTGGCGTACAGAAGGTAGAACAGAAGACAGGCGAGATATGGCTCTACGTACCTCAAGGCGTAAGACGTTTGACCATGAACCACGCACAACTTGGCAAGTGTGAGTATACCTTCACCATACCTGTGGAAAAAGCCTATACTTATAATATGGAACTGGTGGCTGGAGAAGTGCAAACCATTATAAAGAATGCGGTCACATCGCAATATGTACTGTTTCGTGTAACTCCATCAAACGCATCTGTAGAGATAGATGGTCAGATGCTGGAAGTACGTGATGGTGGAGCGTCAAAGCGTATGCCTTTCGGCACGTATGACTACAAAGTGCAGGCTCCGCGTTATTATGCCAAGTCAGGACAGGTCACGGTCAATGACCCACAGAACAAACACATAGTAAACGTAAGTCTTGAACCAGCTTTCTCTACTGTCACCATGCAGGTGGATGCCGACGCAGAGATATGGATTGATGACACGAAATGCGGCACACGCACATTCACAGGAGAATTGGCATACGGTACATACCTCGTTGAGTGTCGTCAGCAGGGACACCGCACCTCACAGAAAGAGGTAACTATAACCAAGGAGAATGCTTCGCAGAAGATAACGCTACCTAAGCCCACACCTATATATGGTTCGATTGATGTAAATTCGTCACCACTAGAAGCTAACATTTATATAGATGACAAGCATGTTGGAACCACACCGATGTTATTACCAAACTATCTCGTAGGCACGCATAGAGTCAGACTGTCAAAAGCTGGACACAGTGATTTCTCACAACTCATTACTGTAGAGGAGGGACAGACCTTTGAAGTTAATGCAAAATTAGATAGTGGCAGGGAGGTGGCAATCTCTACTGCACCCGGAGCAGAGATATTCGTTGATGGAAAGAGCGTAGGGAATACGCAATATACAGGGAATCTTACATTTGGTAGCCACACAATATACGCTATGCTTAATGGTAAGCGCAGCGGGAAAAAGAAAATAGATATTGCGGTGGGCAACGATAAAATTAACATTCAGTTGACTTTTGGCAACAAGTTTACTTACACCGTCGGTGGTGTGTCTTTTACTATGATTTTTGTAGAGGGTGGTACTTTCACTATGGGAGCGACGAGTGAGCAGAGCATATATGCGTATGATTGGGAAAAACCAGCCCACAGCGTAACATTAAGTGACTATTACATAGGTCAAACGGAAGTGACACAATCTCTTTGGCAAAAGGTGATGGGCAGCAATCCGTCATATTACAAGGGGGGTAATAGACCTGTGGAAAACGTATCATGGAATGACTGTCAAACTTTTATTAGCAAATTGAATTCTATGACAGGCAGAAACTTCCGTCTGCCCACAGAAGCAGAGTGGGAATATGCAGCTCGTGGAGGAAGCAAGAGCATGGGTTATAAATATAGTGGAAGCAACGATATAAATGCAGTTGCCGTGTATGAGCGAAACAGTTATTATAAAGACAGTAGTTCCCCTTACAATGGTACTCAACCTATAAAAAAATCTAAAACACCTAACGAACTTGGCATCTACGATATGAGCGGCAATGTGTATGAGTGGTGCAATGACTGGTACGGATTATACAATAGTGGCTCGCAAACCAATCCTAAAGGTGCTTTGAGTGGTTGGAGCCGCGTAATTCGCGGTGGCAGTTGGTTCAACGCCTCAAAGGACTGCCGTGTGTCGTTCCGTAGCTACTGCTCCCCCAACCGCGGCTACAACTACACAGGTCTACGTTTAGCAATGTCAAAATAGATATAAAAAGTAATGAATTATGGGGAAACAGACTAAGGAAAAATGGGAAAAAATAAATCCCGAGAAAATAGATGAAATAGCTCGTGAATTAGTAAAAAAAAGGGAACATAAAACAGAATTATGCCATTATACATCTTTGGAAGGGTTTCAAGGGATGTTGAATTCTATTTCTTTACAGCATAATGAACTTATGGTTAAATTCTGGGCTTCATCCATATTTGCAATGAACGATCCAAACGAAATGATGCATGGATATGATTGTATATGGAAAGCGTTGCCCAAAATAGAAGATAAACTAGAAGTGGATGACAAACATAAACTTTCGCGTATATGGAAAAATGTAACTAGTGAACATTCTGATGAATATTATAATAGTATGTTAAAAGAAAATCTTTGTAAAAAGAATAAGATTCCATTTATTATTTCTTTATCAGAAAAAATAGATTCTCTAGATTTATGGAGAACTTATGCCAGTGACGGTTGTGGTGTATGTATTGTCTTTTCAGAAGGGAGTCTAAAAGATAAAGATTTAATTCCTAGTGATGTGGACTATATAGAGAATATTACCGATGGTAATATTGTTTTTAATGTTATGAAGAATTTATATGAAAATCAGAATATACCTACTGTAAATGATTTGGAAGAGTTTGATTTATTTTCTAAGAACCTCTCATTTCTTACAGGTTGTGTTATAGGGTTAGCACCTTATATTAAAAAGGTTGATTATGAGTATGAAAAAGAGTATAGAATAATATCTACAGATAGTATTGATGAAAGCATAAAATATAGGATAAGCCAACGTGGTCATGTAATTCCTTATAAAGAAATACCAATACCTGTAAACACTATTCAAAAAGTAATCTTAGGGCCATGCTCAGATCCTATTGTGAACAAATCTATGTTAGAAATGGAATTAAGAACCAAAGACTTGAATATCCCAGTAGAGATAACAAAAACAAAATATAGGCAATATTAATGAGAATAAAAGTCTTTTTAGTAGTCCCATTATTCTGTGTATGCATACATTTGCATGCCCAGCCAGACTCTTTTAATGCCTTCCGCCATCAGCTAAAGCAAGGTTACGGAGAGTTTCGTAAGTCAGTGCTTGACAGTTATGCGGACTACCTTGCGAAGGTGTGGAAGGAGTATGAGGTGTTTCGTGGCATGAAACGTGATGACACTCCTAAGCCTGCGGTGGCACCTGACACAAAGACAACTCCAAGCGGAACACCGAAAGAGACAAAACCCATGGTAACTCCTGTAAAAGAGAAACCACGAAAAGAGCCTGTAGCACCAGTGCCTCCACCTGTACAACCATCAATTCCAAAGGTAACCAATAATACCGTCGTGGACTTTTATGGTATTTCTGTAAAAGTTCCACAGTTGCATACTGTTGATATAGATGCCATGACATCTGACGAAGTATCAAAGGCTTGGTCGGAATACAGTTTGAATGGTACAAAGAAGATAGCAAACTGTTTTATGGAAAAGGCCAGAGCTATGAAACTGAATGACTGGTTTACATACGAACTAGTAAAGGAGAGTATTAACAAACAATGCGTGACCTCAAATATTGAGAGCCGCGCATTATTACAGTTTTTCTTGTTGGCAAACATGGGCTTTGATGTGCGACTGGCAAAGACGGAGGTGGAACCAGCCCTACTGATAGCAATAGACGAGCAATTATACAACAGACCTTATTTGAAAATTGGCGATAAAAGATATTACATATATTCTGCAGACTCATCAGGTCAGGTGAGTGGGAAGAACATGTACACCTGTGAACTGCCTGATGATGCATATTCAGGAAGGCAACTAAATATGTTGATAACAGGTGGGATGTATATAGGCAACGGAAGAAACCGTAGCCACACGCTCAGTTGGAATGGCATAGAAGTGAAGGTTGATTTAGACGAGGGTATGATGGAGATGGTGCACCACTACCCACAGATGGATATACCACGCTATGCTGATTCTGAATTGGATGCTGGTGTGCGCCAGAACATTTTGAATCAGCTAAAGCCTCATATCAGTGGGATGACAAAGAAAGCGGCGGCGAATAAACTGTTACATTTCGTGCAGTTTGCCTTCGACTATGCCACTGATGATGAACAGCATGGATATGAGAAACCTTATTTTATAGAAGAGAACTTCTATTATCCTAAGAACGATTGTGAGGACAGGGCTATCTTCTATGCTTTCCTCATAAGAAACCTTCTCGGACTTGAAGTACATCTTGTTCATTTCCCCGGTCATGAGTGTACGTCCGTTTGTTTCGGGACGGAAAACGTTATTGGCTCAGGCTACAGATATGAGGGTAAAACATATATTATATGTGATCCTACATATATTGGTGCCAATATAGGACAGTGTATGCCACAGTATGAGGATGTGGAGCCAAAGGTGGAATTGTGGTGACTCAAATTGGTACATTTTTCGGTTTTACAGAAAACTCATTGTAAGCGAGTGAAACGAAGCGTATGGACTAACAGCCTACAAAGGGGACTGACTCGCATAGAGAGGGCTTAAATCGCTAAATACGAGGTGGGACATTTTGCGAAAATGCCATATTGTGCCTTTTGGAGGTGCAGGATGGTGTTTTTTGGTGTAAAAGCTATGCTTTTACATAGTGATATGATAGCTTTTGCTGCGTAAAGTGGCGTGAATGACAGGGTAAAGTGATAGCTTTTATGACCTAAAAGCTATCACTTTTCTGCGTTTTAAGAAAACTTTACAAAAATTCACATTTAGAGAATTGGTATGTTTTTCGGTTTAGGGGCAAAGAAAGGATTAGCTTGAACAAAAGAAGACACTGCACATGGTTAAGGATTTCTATATATGATAAGACATAAACATAATTACTTTGCCTCGGAAAAACACAAATAAATTTGGCTTTTCGCCCTGTTTTTCGTAACTTTGCAGATTGTAACATAAAACTGTAACGAAAACGAAAACAAAAAAATATATAACAGATGACAGCAAAAGAAATACGCGAGTCTTTCAAGAAATTCTTTGAGAGCAAAGAGCACCTTATCGTGCCGTCCGCACCTATGGTGGTGAAGGATGATCCTACGCTGATGTTTACTAACGCTGGCATGAACCAGTTTAAGGATATCATACTGGGTAATGCCACACCTAAGTGTCGCCGACAGGCTGACACGCAGAAGTGTCTGCGTGTATCAGGCAAGCACAACGACCTTGAGGAGGTAGGACATGACACCTATCACCACACCATGTTTGAGATGCTTGGCAACTGGTCTTTCGGTGACTACTTCAAGAAGGAGGCTATATCATGGGCGTGGGAGTACATCGTTGACGTACTGAAGATTGACCCTAAAGACCTCTACGCTACTGTCTTTGAGGGCTCACCCGAGGAGGGACTGCAGCGCGACGACGAGGCGGCGGCCATCTGGGAACAGTTCCTGCCTAAAGACCATATCATCAATGGTAACAAGCACGACAACTTCTGGGAGATGGGTGACACAGGTCCGTGTGGTCCATGCTCTGAGATACATATTGACAGCCGCTCTGAGGAGGAGAAGGCTAAGACTCCTGGCCGTGAGCTGGTAAACAAAGACCATCCACAGGTCATCGAGATATGGAACCTCGTGTTCATGCAGTACAACCGCAAGGCTGACGGTTCTCTTGAGGGACTGCCTGCAAAGGTTATTGACACAGGTATGGGCTTTGAGCGACTTGTTCGCACTCTGCAGGGTAAGACATCAAACTATGACACCGACGTGTTCCAGCCACTCATCAAGGCTATGGCTGGTATGGCTGGTTGTCAGTATGGTGATGATGAGAAGAAAGACATTGCGCTGCGCGTTATTGTTGACCATGTACGTGCCATAGCATTTGCTATTGCCGACGGTCAACTGCCATCCAACGCCAAGGCCGGATACGTTATCCGTCGCATACTGCGCCGTGCTGTGCGCTACGGCTATACCTTCCTTGACCAGAAGGAGGCGTTCATCTATAAGCTCGTACCAGTATTGGTAGAGGAGATGGGCGACGCTTTCCCTGAGTTGCCTGCACAGCAGAAGCTTATCATGAAGGTAATACAGGAAGAGGAATCTTCTTTCCTGCGCACATTGGAGAACGGAATCCGTTTGCTTCAGGGTGTGATAGACGACACAAAAGCCGCAGGCAAGTCTGAGATAGCCGGCAAAGAGGCATTCACACTCTTCGACACATTCGGTTTCCCTCTCGACCTCACTGAGTTGATTTGTCGTGAGCAGGGTATGACCGTCGATGAGAAAGGCTTTGACGTTTGTATGCAAGAGCAAAAGAACCGCGCACGTAACGCCGCCGAGGTAAAGCTGGGCGACTGGGTTAACGTGAAGGATGCGGAATCAGAGTTCGTAGGCTATGACTACACCGAGTACCCATGTCACATTGTGAAGTACCGTGAGGTGAAGCAGAAGAAAGGCACCGCATACGAGATGATTCTCGACCAGACACCTTTCTATGGCGAGATGGGCGGTGAGGTCGGCGACAGCGGCGTACTCGTCTCAGAGAATGAGGAGATACAGGTCATTGACACAAAGAAAGAGAACGGTGTAGCAATACACATCGTCAACAAGATACCAGCACAGCCAGAGGCAGAGTTCATGGCATGTGTTGACGTGGAGCGTCGTCGTGCCATTGAGAGCAACCACACCTGCACCCACCTGCTTGACCAAGCCCTTCGCGAGGTTCTCGGTGAGCACGTGGAGCAGAAAGGCTCACTCGTAACAGCAGAATACCTGCGTTTTGACTTCTCGCACTTTGAGAAGGTTACACCTGAGCAGTTGCGCGAGGTAGAGCATATTGTAAATGCCCGCATCCGTGAGAACCTTCCTCTTGAGGAATTCCGCGATACTCCTATCGAGGAGGCTAAGCAGCTCGGTGCCATCGCCCTCTTCGGTGAGAAATATGGCGACAAGGTACGCGTGGTTAAGTTCGGCTCATCCGTTGAGTTCTGTGGTGGTTGTCATGCTAAGGCCACAGGTCAGATAGGCATGGTGCGCATCACATCAGAGAGCAGTGTAGCAGCCGGCGTACGCCGTATAGAGGCTGTGACAGGTGCTGCCGTTGAGAAACTCATGGATATGGCTCAAGACCTTCAGACTGACCTTCGCGCCCTCTTCAACAATGCGCCTAACCTGGTGGAGACTATCACACGCGCCATCAGCGAGAACAAAGAACTGCAGGCACAGCTTGACGAATTCAAGGCCCAGAAGGCTGCCATGTTCAAGGAGGAGCTTGTGAAGGCCGCTCGCAAGATAAACGGAGTGAAGGTTGTGGCAGGCGTACTGCCAATAGAGCCACAGAACGCCAAAGACATGGCATTCCAGTTGCGTACACAATTCCCAGAGAATCTCCTGGTAGCCATCGGATGTGCGGTTGGCGGCAAGCCAACACTTACAGTAGCACTTTCTGATGACCTTGTAAAGGACGGCAAGAATGCCGGACAGATCGTGCGTGAGGCTGGCAAGCTCATCCAAGGTGGTGGCGGCGGTCAGCCACACTTCGCCACAGCAGGTGGTAAGAACGCCGACGGACTAAAGGCAGCCGTTGACAAAGTTATAGAATTAGCACAGTTATAATTTACATATAACACAAGACAATTAAAGAGCGGTCAGACTACCCAAATAGTCTGACCGTTTTTTTATTTCCTTGTCATAACAAAAATGTCCCCTGAGGGGTTTACACTTACCTCAGGGGACTCGGAATATCAAAGACTAACTAACTAAAGTCTTATCTCATTACAAACTTTCTTCCCTTATGCAGATATATTGTTCCCGGACGCAGGTCAGACTTGCGAACACGTGTACCAGACAATGTATAATAAGCATCATCTGTCACAGTCGCCGGAGCTGACTGCACTTCCTGGACAGCAGTCGCCTCCTCCTCTGCTTCCTCTTCTTCCTCAATGAATAAAGCAGCCTTAGCTGAAGCAGAACCAGACTTCACCGTACCATATATCTTTATATTACATATACCGTACTGCTTAGTTGTAGCAAGAGAATAGAGATACAGCACAAGTGCCTGCGCCGAACTGCTTGCGCTACCACTCAAGGTATAGGTGTATGTAGTGTAGTATGGAGATACGCTATTACGGCAAGGAGTGATGCCAGATGCGAGCGTAGAACCTCCAAAGAGCACATCAAACTTACCGCCATCAGTACCGAAACGTGTTGCTGTGAACTCTACCTTTGTGGCCTTGAACGTATAGCCGCTGTTAGGAGTAACAGTGAATGAAAGAGCATCGGCACTGTTAGCTGAAGATGCATTGTTATTGCTTACGCTCAACATAGTCTCAGTGAGAGAGCCTGCGGTCTTTGTACCACTTACGGTAAGTCCGCTGCCCTTAGACACTGAAGCTGTAACATATCCACTCAATCCGTCATAGGTAGCGCTCTGACTAAGTGTGCCACCACTGTATGTCCACTGTACAGAACCGCTAACCTCTGTTGATGGTTTTGTGAGCACACCATTTATCTTTACACGAGAGAAGGTGTACTGCTTGTTTGTTGCGAGGTTATAGAGGTATAGCATCAGTGACTGTGCCTGCTCACTTGATGATACAGAGACAGTATAGGTGTATGAGCTGTAGCTTGTTGCACGGTCAGGTGTCACAGCCTTAGCCAGTGTAGTGCTTCCCCATGCCACATCAAGAGCACCACCGTCAGTGCCTACACGGCTCGCGCTGAATGTCACACTCGTAGGACGGAACTTACATCCACTGGCAGGTGTAATGGTGAAGTTAAACGCATTAGTGCTGTTAGCCGATGTCTGCTTAGATGACACGTTAGCCAGCGAAGCTGTGTGGTCACTGAGAGCCTTTGTACCGCTGAGTGAAACAGCTGAACCTGTGCTTATAGATGCAGTAACATAACCCTTCCAGTCAGAAGATATGGTTGCAGACTGACTTGTGCCGCCACTGCCAAGGTCCCAATATACATAGCCTTCATAGTCAGAAGATGATGATGATGAAGAACCTGATGATGACGAGCTTGATGAAGAACTTGATGATGAGTCAACAGCAGTAATAGAACTGTTGGCATTGAATGACGTTGCATAATCCGGCAGGTAATAGCCGAGGTGTGGTGGCTGGTTATAAGCCACGTTCTGCCATGCTATGCCCATACGATATACATGGTCATGCATGAGTGTTGGCACACGATATGATGTCTCTTCCGTAGTAGAGAATATATTGAGTGTACAGCTGTCTGATGAGTTCCACATGATAATCTCCTCACGCCAGTCACCGAATATGTCCGCCTGCAAGCATGGCGTTGCCTTTGTGCTGTTACAAGTTGTTGACTTGTTGTAGTTAGCCGGAGAGAAGAGTGTTGAGATGCTTGTGCCGTTAGACTTTGTTATCGATGTATCGAAGAACTGGTCATAGAGGCTGCCGTCCCAGTATATACGGAAGTTCACTGATGTTGACTTTGTTGACAATACGCTGTTGTTTACACAGCTGCGCAACTGGCGGTCATTGCTTGATGCCATCTGTCCGCCGCGTGCACTTGACAGGAAACATCCAGCTATGCCGCGACCGTTGTCACTGCCACCCGTTGAAGAGTAGAGAATCTTACCTGTTGCCGCATCATGCAGGTCCCATCCGTAAGGACTCTCCTCATGAACCTGGAACACCTCAAGTCCGCTGCGGTCTGGTGCGAAGTCGCTGACATGTATGGCATCGCCATGGCCATGGCCAGTAGCATAGAGCAGATTACCGTCATTATCAACAGCACCTGAGCCATAGAGAATCTCATCCTTGCCGTCGCCGTCAACATCGGCTACAGAAAGGTTGTGGTTGCCGTTGCCATAGAGAGTGGCTGAGCCGCTGCCCGATGTGCTTGAAGAATATGTTTTGGTAGTGGATGAACCACTGCTGTTTGTTACGGTAACACTGGAAGTAGAGGTATGTGCACTCAGCCACTTTGTGCTGATGGTAGAGCCGTTGAACTTCACTGCCCAGAGGTAGGCGCGTGTATAATATCCGCGGCAGAACACCGCACTTGGTGTAGAGCTTGCGCCGTCGAGGTATGCCACGCAGGCGAGGTAACGGTCGCAACGGTTGCCGTAGTTATCTCCCCAGAAAGACTTAGAAGGATGGTCTGCAGCCGCACCATATCCTCCGGCACGGTTAGGGTTATACCACACCGTATGTATAGCGGCACCTGTCTGACCGTTGAACACTGTGAGATACTCCGGACCAGACAATATATATCCACTGCTGTTACGATAGTTTGTCTGACTTGCGTTCTTGATGTTGCTGTCAGTAGCCGCTGCCGTAACATAGTTGCCCTTGCCATCCTTACTGAGCGGAGCAGTCTTACACATCAGTTCTGCCTTGCCGTCACCATCAAAGTCATACACCAGGAACTGTGTATAGTGGGCACCGGCACGGATGTTATAGCCAAGGTCTATGCGCCACAACCTTGTGCCAGTAAACTCATAACAGTCTATATATACGGCATCAGTCTTACCGCTCTGGCTGTTGTCCTTAGAGGTTGAAGGGTCCCATTTCACGATAAGCTCATACTCGCCGTCGCCGTCAACGTCAGCCACGCTGCAGTCATTAGGAGAGTAGCCAGCCTTCGGACGGCTTAGTTTCAAAGTCTTGTAGATGTTAGACCAAGGAGTAACAGCGTCCGTAGTCTCGGTGATGATGCCATTGACACGCTTTGCCACCTGATACTTGCTGCTTGAGGAGCCGCCTGTATCAAGATAGCTTGTCACATTCTTCAGATTCTTTGCAATTGTGGTGCCGTTACGAATTACGTCAAACGTAGTCGTACTGGCATTGTCGGTGCCGAGCAGTCGCCAACTGACGAACTCTCCGCTACCACTGTTAGATGGGATTACTACCAAGCCTCGCGAGAGATTTTCCATTTGCGAGGTAGGTGTTGTCTGTGCCTGCACATGAATACCCATGCAGAAAAGGCACGACATTACTAATACCTTTAACGCTTTCATTTGTTTGGTGGGTTAGTTGAATATAAATTAGTAAATAAATATATGAATACAAGTAATATGTCTATAGAAAGCTCGCTACAAAGTTACTTTTTTATTTCCAAACAAGTAACTTTGCAGCGTTAAAAAATCCTAATGTCCTGAAATTCATCTATCTAACCCACTCTGTATCTTCTCAAAACTCTCTTCCATCATCCTCCGTATATTCTCTTCTCCCCTCGCCTCCGGATATATCGGCTCATGTATGGTAAGCCTCAGCGGATGCCAGTGTATGAAGCTTCCGTCACGTTGTGGCGGCAGTATGTCATACGAGCCGTTGATAGTCATCGGCACTATGGGCAACTGCAGTTCATCAGCCAAGGCGAAAGCGCCCTTCTTGAAACGGTTCAGCTGCCCAGTCTTTGTACGCGAGCCCTCGGGGAACACCATCAGCGAGGCGCCGTCCTGCAATACCTTCTCTGCATGGCGGTATGTGGCACGCACTGCTCCGGGATTACCTTTGTCCACATATATATAACCAGCCTTACGGCAGCCTATGCCGAGGAAAGGTATCTTCTCAAGTGAGCGTTTCAACATCCAGCGTATCTCCATACCGAGAAATCCACATACGAGGAAGATATCATACGCGCCCTGATGGTTGGCCACGAAGACATAAGATGTTCCCTTGTCTATATTCTCCCTACCCTCCACTGTGACAGGTATCAGCGATGCCCATATTATAATGCGCGCCCACCAGCGTGAGGCAAACGAGCCCCACCAGTCACCGTGCTTACCCGTCAACGGACACATCACAGCCATCGTGGTACCAGCCCATACACTCATAATGAAGATGACAGGACATAGCACCACGACCTGGTACACCTTATATATACTATCTAAAAGCCACCTGCTCACCATGCACCTCTCCATTAAAGCAGCCGTTGTCATATACCAACCTGCCATCAACCATAGTCTGGCATACCTGCCAGTTAAACTGCCTGCCTTCCATCGGACTCCATCCACACTTACTCTGTATGACATCCTTAGTCAGCGTCCACGGTGTATCACTCCTACGCACCACGGCGACATCCGCCTTATATCCCTTACGCAGGAATCCACGCTCACGCACAGAAAACAGCCTTGCCTGGTTATGGCACATCAGGTCAACAACCCTCTCTATACCCAGTACCTTCTCGTCAACTAACGACAACATACTTATCAGCGAGAACTGCACCATCGGCATTCCCGACATGGCACGTGCTGCCCCACCCTGCTTTTCCTCCAGAGCATGTGGTGCATGGTCTGTCGATACCGTAAGTATAGCGTTGCTGGCAGCAGTCAGCGCGCGACGCAGTGCTTCCCTGTCTTTCGTCATCTTCACCGCAGGGTTACACTTTATCAGTGCACCGAGAATGTCATAGTCCGGAGCAGAGAACATCAGGTGCGCCACTGTGGCCTCACCTGTGATATTGTCACCAAGCAGAGCCAGTTCCTTCTCTGTCGTAACATGCGCTATATGAAACTGTGTGCCATGCTTACGCGCCAGCCTTACACCCAGCTCGGAAGATTTCACACACGCCTCCTCACTCCTTATCAATGGATGGAGCTGTATATCGGGGTCTTCTTTTCCCGTCAAATGCTTATAGTACGCCATATTGGCGTTGATAGTCTCCGTATCCTCACAATGTGCCATCAGCGGCAGCCCCATCTCCTTAGCCAAGGCAAACACCTCGTCAAGAGCCTGCTCCTTATCCACGAGCATATTACCCGTTGACGAGCCCATAAAGAGTTTGATGCCCGGCACCTCATGCACATTAAGGCGTCGCAACTCATCTATATTATCATTGGTAGCGCCAGGGAAGAAAGCATAGTTCACGTGCATCTTCTCCCTGGCTACAGCCATCTTCTCTGCCAATGCGGCGAGCGTTGTTGTCTGCGGCTTAGTGTTAGGCATATCAAACACCGTGGTCACACCACCGTATGCTGCAGCCCTACTCTCTGTCTCCATGTCTGCCTTATGCGTCAGTCCCGGCTCACGGAAATGCACATGCGAGTCTATCACTCCCGGCAACACATACGCATCCTCGGCATCAATTATAACATCAAAGGAATTGGCACACTGGGTGTCAATTCCTCCTTGTATGATATCTTCTATTCTGTCGTCAACGATAAGGACATCAGCCTTAACAACATGTCCCTCATTAACCAGCGTTCCTTTTCTTATCAGTGTCTTCATTATAAATTACTCTACAGGTTTAGCCATTTCGTTTGGAGTAGGCGGACCGTCAAATCTTCCATCCGCATTCTGTGGCAACATCGGCGGTTGCTGAGGTTGCTGAGGCACCTCTGCCACTCCCGTCATAATGTCCTGATTCTGCTTTGCCAACTGCATATACTCCTTCACATACGGTGAGTTCTTGAAATTCTCCGATGCTTTGGTCATCAGTGCCTCTATCCATGGTGTCAACACAGGATACTGGTATCCGCTTGTTGCAATCTGGAAGACATAAGGACCAAGGCAGTTGTCAAAGTTATCGGCTATGAAAGCTGAGAGCATCCTATCCTCCTGCATCACCAGTTTGTTATGTATACTCTCCAGACGCTGGTTCACCACATCCATATCCTCACCGTTCATTATCGCCTGACTCTGCTGGTGTGTCAGGTCATCAAACTGCGCCATCAGCGTCTCATATCTTTTGTTGAAAGCAGAGAGGGTATCGTTAAGCGGTGTGCCCTTACACTGCAGACGCTGCTCATTCAGTTCCACCGTCACATCACCGTCCTCAAGTACCAGAGGCATAATAGGTGAATCATCGATACACAGTGTCACGACCTGTACAGAGTCGAGCGTACCCGAGAACTTAAACTTCCCGTGCACCACCTCACAAGAGTCTATATTACACAACTCGTCATTGACTATTCCCTTCAGATACAACATATGTCCGTCCATGTTCTGCAAACTGGACGTACCCGTAACGTTATACTTTGTACATGAAGTAATAAGCATTAACGAGAAGATGCTTATTATAGTGTAGTATTTTTTCATAATATTGTTTTTGCACTGCAAAATTAAGAATAAATACTGAACTGATAAATTTTTTTAGTTCTTATTAATTAAACTGAATACGGATTAAGATTTTTTTAATATCTGCACCATTTCCTTTATGATTTGTAAACAAAAAGAAACACCGCGGACGCCATGTCCACGGTGTTTCTCTATACTTTTCACATTACTCCTTACTCTTTACTCTTTATACTTTATACATTATACTTTACCCTCTTCTCTCCTCTCTCTTTTTCAGTTCGCTCGCTATTCTGTGTGTGGTATACATCTGGAGTATGGCGGCTATGAGCAGTGCTATCACCCAGTTGTTATATACATAGTGTACCCATCCGTTATAACCGTCTATCGTAGTAGCCACGTATGGGAACAATATCTGGAAGTTGCTCTCCACCATCAGCAGTGCGGCGAGGATAAAGCACACATTCCCTATAATCATTATCTGCCTCAACCTGCGCAACGTCATGTCGTTACCATTATACGTCTGCATCATCTGCATCAGGGCGAAAGTCACCGCACCCACAGCAAACACTATCGTACATACTTTCACGAACGTGAGTCCCATGCTACCACCGAATATCACTCCTCCCACACCGAGCACCATCATCAGTGCCCCAACAGCCAACAGTCCTGACTGCTGTCTTGTCAAAGTTCTGAACCCACTCTGTCCAGCCTTCATATCATTGTTTTCGTTCATCATCTTTTATATTATATTCATTCGTTTTACGCAAACATAAGGCTCACCATCATTGATGACAACCTATTATTATAACGTCATAGTTGAGAAAATAGTATTTACACAGAAGAAAAAAGCCAGTCGCACTGACTGATAGTGTGACTGACTTTATGTTTTTATTATGATCCTTCGGAGCAGATTACAGGTAAAAGCGCAGACCTGCCATAAGGTCAAAGCGTTTAATACCGTAGAATTTATATTTACTCGTGTCATATCCCTCAGGCCTGTCTAACCTCATTGTAAGGTAACTGAGCTGAATACCTACACCTACATGCTTTGCCAACTTATACTCTGCTCCTATCTGTCCAAAGACTCCTACAGACGATTCTGATTTTGATGATGGATAGCCGTAAATACTTGCGCTCACATTTTCAGTGTTATACGCATACCCTATACCAAGCGCCAAATTCATCCTCCACAAAGAGTTTCTCGACATCATACTGCCAACAATACTCGGACCAATATAATGGGTGTTGTATGTGATATCACCATCAAAAGAAGTGTTGTAATACAAATAGTCAATTCCTAAACCCAATCCACTGCCCCAGATATGCTGATAATCTACGTTCATGCCAAAACCCGCATGATTCTTATACAAGTGTAATGGAGTCTGAATTTCAGATGTAATCCATGATACACCAGCATTGACCATGATTACATTCTTCGGATTATCCAGTTCCTTCTTCCTCTTTTCTTCTTGTTCGAGCTGCCTTGCCACCATCGCTTCCAACAGGGCTTCATCATATCTCTCTTCCACCTCCTGTATAGATTGTGAGGGGTATTTATTAACAATACTGTCGGGGATGATGTACATTGTACCCCATATACGATGACATGTAGATCTCAAATCAGGATACCTATGCTCGTCAATGTGCAGTGCGTTACCACCACTTTCAGCTGTTTGTCCTAAAGCAATAGAGAGCATATCAACAAACTGACATTTTCTTGTAGGAGTAAATCCTCCGTCTGTCACCTTCAACTTACCTATACTCCGAGCATTTGCTGGCATACTATCGTTGACGTCATATACCACCACGTCAGTAGTCTTTCTCGGAGGTAATATCTCCGTCACGTCAGTTACCACCTTCGGTGTAGAGGTACAGCCAATCATTACGGCTGCTACACAAATAAAGCTAATTGTTCTCATCGGTTAATATCTTCTTCTTTCGAGCTGCAAAGGTAATAATAATCTGTCAAACTGACAAATTGAGCCAATTGTTTTTTCACACGAATATTTGGTTTTACATACCACACAATTCTATCTGACTGATTATGGTCTTCAACTATTCCCGAGATATTATAAATGATGAGTAAACACAGGGCGCTTAAACAATCAGGAGGCAACGTTGGCGTTGCCTCCTGAGTTACTATCTATTAGATATCTGTTTATTGATATACCGTTCTCTTGTCAACCACCCTGACGGCCTTGCCCTCGCTTACAGGCAGCGAACCCTTAGGCACGAGCTTGACAATCGGAGTAAGCAGTATCTCGTCTTTCAAGGCACGCGTTACATCTTTCTGCAACTTAGCGAGAAGTGGGTAGTCGTCGATGAACTGGTCTTCCAACTCTACCTCTACGGTCATATTGTCGTTGTTCTCGTCTGTGGTGAGAGTGATAAGGTAGTTGCTTGCCAGTTCTTTGTACTGCATCAGTATCTTCTCTATCTGTATCGGGAAGATGTTGACACCCCTCAGCACCATCATATCGTCAGAGCGTCCCTTCATACGGTCTATGCGCACATGGTTACGACCGCACTTACAAGTACGTCCGAGCACACGGGTAAGGTCACGCGTGCGATAACGCAGCAGCGGCATAGCTTCACGGTTGATGCTGGTGAGCACCAGCTCGCCTATCTCGCCGTCAGGCACAGGCTCAAGGGTCTCAGGATTAACTATCTCAACGATGTAATAGTCCTCCCAGAAGTGCAGACCATTCTGCTCCTTACACTCAAAGCCCACACCAGGACCGCACATCTCACTCATACCAAAAGAGTTATACGCCTTCACACCCAGCATCTGCTCGATACGCTTGCGCTGCTCCTCTGAGTGAGGCTCCGCACCAATGGCGAGAACCTTCAGTTTGGTATCCTTGCGTGGATCCACGCCCGTCTCCTGCATCACCTCGTAGAGGCGTGTCACGTATGACGGCACAGCGTGTAAGGCGGTAGTGCCGAAATCCTTCATGAACTTTATCTGACGCAAAGAGTTGCCTGCCGCAGCCGGTATGGTGAGCATACCGAGACGCTCCGCACCATACTGGAAACCCAGTCCGCCGGTGAACATTCCGTAGCCTGATGAGTTCTGGAACACATCGCTAGGACGCAATCCCACCATCCAAAGGTTACGCGCCACCTGGTTAGCCCACTCGTCAAGGTCTTTCTGCGTGTGCAGTATGACAGTAGGGTTACCTGTGGTGCCTGATGATGAGTGCAGTCTGACACACTCCGTAAGCGGTACTGACGCCAGTCCGAACGGATAGTTCTCGCGCAGGTCTTGCTTGGTGGTGAACGGTATGCGGCGAATGTCACTTACCTTTGTTATGCTCTCTGGTGTCACCCCAGCCTCCTCAAGGCGCTTCTTATAGACAGGATTATTCATGCAGTGAGCCACCGTAGCCTTAAGGCGCTCCACCTGCAACTTCTCTATCTCCTCACGGGACATGGTCTCTAACTCCGGATCAAGATATTCTGACTTCCAGTCAGGCAGTTCTCTTCTGTACATTTTATTATTGAATATTGCTTATGGTATCGGGGGGCGTGCCCCTCGCTTTTTTGGTTATTCAAACGCAAAGGTAGTAATTTTTTTGTATAACACAAAATTTATGTTTATTAAATAATGATAACTTTCGAACGGCACACAAAAGCAAAGAATATGACATTTTGCTAACTATTTATCGATTTTACTGACACTCTGATTTTCCATAACGCAGAATGCTTGGCGAATTTATAAAGAAACCGATAACAGGACAAAAAAGCACCTGCTTTTTATAGATTTTACACACGCCTAAAAATCAACAACTTACAAAAACACCGTCAAACTTCCCATTAGCATAATGACGCAAAAAGCACCATAAAAGCATAGCTTTCACAGTGCAAAAGCTATGCTTTCAGGACATGAAAGCTATCGAATCACACCGTAAAGTGATAGCTTTCGCAACAAAAAACGTCGTCAATAGGAATTTTTGTAGCGACTTACAGACATCTGACACCAAATCATTCTCCAGATTAAACTTACAGACCGTAAGTCCGAAAATATCACAATGAAAGAAAAACACGAATTATCATGACACTTTGTCAACCAGACGCTGTATGACACACAGAAAAAAAAGGTTTCAAACT
>JAEEGF010100594.1_pt1 | contig 36130 bp, 28 predicted proteins | sample 9134171 | NCBI WGS metagenome assembly JAEEGF01 (sample SAMN16246542, study PRJNA631951) | gut metagenome | biome: gut microbiome; feature: rumen; material: AP-attached | host: Bos | place: Iran: Karaj | collected 2018-10
CGCTGCCAAGCGCCTTGGTCTCAATCACTATCACGCCGTTGGCGCCTTTGGAACCGTAAATCGCCTTGGCGGAGGCATCCTTTAAGATGGTGATGCTCTGCACGCGGTTCATATCCATATCGGTGATTTTCTCGATATTGGTCTCGAAGCCGTCCAGGATGAACAGCGGCATATTGGCAGCCGTCACAAAGTTGCTCTTGAGGCTGGTGGTCTCCATAGTGAGGGCCGAGGCGCCGCGAAGTTGCATCTGGGCCATCACGTTGGGGTTGGAACCGGCATCCAGATTTTCCAGTATCAGCAGCGAAGGGTCGATACGCTTCAGGCTCTCCACGATGTTGGCATTGCCCACGCGGGTCAGTTCTTCAGACGAGATGGTCTGCACCGCACCTGTAAAGGATTCCTTCTTGCGGGTAAAGATACCGGTCACGACCGATTCGTCCAGAGTCTCGTGGTCCTCTTTAAGCACCACCCGCTTGGCCTCGGATGCCTTGATGTCGCGGGCCACATAGCCAATGGCGGAGAATACCAGCACGACATTGTTTGACTTGACGTTAATCTGGAAACTACCGTCTTCAATGGTGGCCGTACCCTCGCCGGGCACGCCGCGGGGATAAACGAACACGCCGGGGATGGGAACACCGGCTTCGTCCACCACTTTTCCGACGATTTTAGTTTGGATTTGAAAGCCCCCCCCCGGTTGCGCTTTCAAATTGAAAGGCAAGGAGAGCAAGAATATGAAAAGTATTAAGATGGATGCCCTAAACTTCATAATTTCAAGCACATAAATCGTTCAAAGCTATAAAAGAATATTGGTATTTCGATGCATTTCGGTCCATTTTGTTTCATTTTTCTCTATATGTGGTTTTGATTATCTTTGTATCCAAATTCTTCAAAAATGAAACAATCTCTCGCTATCTGCGCCGTTCTGGCGGCTCTGACCTTAGCCGGCTGCTGCCCTAAACAACAATCCACCCTGCCCTCCGACAGCATTTCCTGGAGCGGATATACCAATTGGTGGAACAGTGATTACAAACAAATGTCCCGGCTGGGCAACCTTAGCAAGATAGCCGTGCCCGATGCGGAGAAAGTCCTGCAGCAGAGGCGGTTCGACCTGGCTGTGGAGCTTGGGCTGCCGTATTTGCAGATGCAGGAGGGCTTTCTGGACGGGCTGCTGGGCGAAGAATATGAGGTTCTGGACAACCCCTCTGAGAAGGAGATGAACGATGCTTTGCGCAAGGCAAAGGCGGTGCTGGTATTTGTGTCGCGCGAATCGGAACTCGGGACGAAACTTGCCCGCAAGGCGCCCGAATTTAAGTGCGACATCCCCGCCTACCAGCTGCATGGCGGCGTAAAAGACCCGCTGCAGGCATTTGTACAGAAGAAGGGCGGCAAAAACATCTACGCCGCCGTCGGAAAGCCGGAAGACCTGGCGATTTTGAAAGACCTGCTGGCAGAGACGCAAGACCTTGTAAATAAATACGATATGAAGCGCGGCTGGTTTGGCGTGCACACCGACATCCGCACCGTGAGCTGCAGCGCTATGACCCCCATAGAGTCTATGGCCGCCGGTATGAACGAGGGCAACAGCTGGTTTGTGTTCAGCGGCGAATACGAGCGTCTTGTAAAACCCGAGCTGGAGCGATGGATATCCGAATCGGGAAGCGGCGTAGAGGCGGCCGTGGGCACACATTCCCTCTTTGACTGCCGCGACTGGGAGGGCTTCCAGGAGCAACTTCTCAAAGACAATCAGTACGAATACGCCAAGGAGCGCGACGCACGCGGCGGCTATCTGTTCCGACCCATTCAGGACTGGGGCGACTATGCCGGCACTGGCACCGAAATATACGACGGCTATTACGCGTCGGCCGGCAACAAAGAGATTGTGGACACCTGCTCTATGCCATTCGTAATTCTCAATGGCAATGTCATTAACGGCGCCTCAAATCCGATGGTGCTCTTCACACCCAAGGGCGAACCGTTCAGCCGCGAGGCTATGTGGGCCGCCATTATGGACCGCCGCGAGGTGGCCATTGAGTCGGCGGTAGAGGAGTTTGACGTGATGGGCAGCGACGCCTTCCGCCGTCCCGTGGAGCTTATGATGATAGAGCGCAGCTTCATTGAAAACTACTTCGGCGACCAGGTCGGCATAAAGGGCGTCGTGGAAGGCACCACCCTGAAAGTGGCCCTCACCAACTTTGGCGGCAAGGCCGTCAGCGGCGACTTTGCGGTGCAGCTTCCCGCCACTGTGGCGCTTAAGGGCAGCGCAAAGCAGCAGCTTAGAATACCCGCCGGCGGCGTCAAGGAACTCTCGTTTGAGCTTGACCCCAGCCCCGATGCGATGGGCCGCCGCAGTGCCATCACCATCAGTTATGACTGGGGCAAATCGTCTAAGAAAGTGCTGGCAGAGATGGATATGCCGCAGGCCGTGGCAACCCACAAACTGCTCTACGGCACCACCTCCGGCTGCCAATTCCCAGTATCGGTGTATAATTTCACCAACGGCAAGAAGGTCGACGTCAAGGTTTCTGTGGCATCGGACAGCGGTGTTGCTTATGAGGCCGAGCGCAGCCTGACACTGGCCAAAGCCGCCGCCGACACTGTCAACTTCTGCCTGCAGCTGCCCGCCGGCAGCTATACCGTGACCACCACGGCTATGGGCGCAACCGCCGTCACTCAGCTTGGCATCGGCTCCGAGGCTCAGGAGGCAGTGAAACTCTGGAAAGAGGATGTCAACGGCGACGGAATCGACGAAATCTATATGGAAAACAGCAAGGTGCGGGTGATGCTGCTTGCAATAGGCGCCCGCATTATGGAATATTATGTGAAGGAGAAGGACGACAACGTCTTTTTCAAGAACTGGCCCAACGAGCCCTACGACCCCGAGCGCCCGTACCGCAAGCGCAATTTCTGGCCCTTCGGCGGCTTTGAGGATTTCCTGGGGCAGGCCAGCGTAGAGACCCACGAAGTGTATGACTGCGAGGTGCTTAAGGAGGGCGGCGAGTATGCCGAAGTGCGTATGGTGGCCGACTATTATGGCAACCAGATAGAGAAGGTTTTCACCCTGTACGGCGACACTCCCCTGCTTAGCATCCGCTTTGCGCTGAATATGGTCAACCCCGAGTTCAACGTGCTGGGCCCCCAGCCCATCCTGGAGGTGGGCAAGGCGCACGATGTGCAAGACAAGATCATCGTGCCCGAGAAAGAGGGCCTCAGCGACTACCACGTGGATATGGCCGACTACTGGGGTAAGTTCCTCTTCCCCGTAGAGGGCTGGAACGTGGATTATGACCCCGCAGAGGATGTCTATTTTGCCGGCGCATTTCCTGTGGACCAGCCGTTTACGCTGCATATGTGGCACAACCACCCGCGCAACCGCGACACCCGTTTCTACTATTGCGAGCTGCAGCCCTGGATGGAGATTTTCCGAGGCAACACCACCTACTTCTCTTATTATATGTGGGCCGGCGGCGGCAGCTGGGAAGAGGGCATCCGGCAGCTTCGCGACCGTAATCTGATAACTGAAAAAAATCAATAATATGAAGAAAATCATCTTCGCGGCCGCAGCCGCACTTTCGCTTATGTTCTGCTCTTGCCAAAACACTCCTGCACCGCAGCAGGAAGAACCTGACACCGAGGCTATGAAAAACAAGGTCTACTCCATATCTATGAACAAGATATGCAAGGAGTGGGACGGCCAGTGGCAGGGTATGGCCGTGGCCAGCGACGGTAATTGCTACTTTGGTTCATCTACCCACGCCAAGAGTCACGGCGCCGGTTTCCACAAGTTTGACCCGCGCACCTATCGCCACACAATGATTGTGGAGGATATGACCTATCAGTGCGGCGAGCAGGACCTGCCGTTCCAGCAGGGCAAGATCCACAGCCCCATTGTGGAGTGCGACGGCTGGCTCTATTTCTGCACCCACCTGTCCAACTATTGGAAAGAGGGCATCGAGGCCTATCCCGGCGCCCACGTGTTCGGCTATGAGATGGCCACCGGCAATTTCCGCGACTACGGCATCGTTAAAGAGCGCTACTCTATCTATTCTGCCATTGCCGTGGACCCGGTGCTGAAGAAACTCTATGTGTTCAGCGTGCCTTTCGTGCCCGAACTCTACAAGAGCGACGGCTGCCACCTGATGAGCATAGATATGGTCACCGGCGAAAAGAAGGATTGCGGCAAGGTGGTGGACGGCCGCCTGGGAGCCTCTTTCTGGTTCTTTGTAGACAAGGACAGCAATGTCTGGTTCACCCTCTGGAAGCGCAACTATGTGTATGAAAACGACTTCGGCAACCTGTACTGCTACAACCCTTCGGCAGACAGCATTAAGGTATACGACAATGTGCTGCCCAAAGGTCAGCTGATAGACGAGACTCCCGTTTCCGAGGCCCGCAACGAGCAGCGCGCCTGGACCTGGCTGAGCCCCTTCCCCGGCCGCGACAAGTGCTACTTTATCCAGGGCACCCTGGGCGGCGGCGACGAGCGCCTGTGGATTTTCGATCCTTCCAAGGATATCGTTTCGGGCGAGGCATTCGTGCCCGTGGCCTACATCGGCTCGTCTTATTTCGAGACCGCAGTGGGCGGCGACCGCCTCTATTTCTGCCAGTACGAAGATCTTGAGGACGCCCGCACCATCTTTAGCGAAGACGAGCGCGAGATAGATCCCGACAGCCCCGCTTATGTGGACCGCAAGATCCACCTGCGCAGCATCTCGCTCTCTGAAGGCGGCCTGCACCGCGAAATCAAGGATCACGGCCCCATTATCGACCAGGACGGCCGCCAGGCGCTGATGATTATGTCTATGGCAGCCGATGCCGACGGCCACGTGTTCGTCTACGGCAGCTGGAGACCCAAATCTTTCAAGGAGGCGACCCTTCAGTACCTGCTGTTCGAATATCCCAACGGCGACCTCTACCGCCTGCTCAAGCGCGGCGAATTCTTCGCAGTGATCAATACCAACGAAGATTAGTATCTGCGCCGGGCAGAAAGTGCCGAAGTATGAAAGCACATGCGACCGGCGTTAGCGAGGTCGTGGGAGCGAGCGCATTCCTGGCGCGAGCGAAGCGGGCGAAGCGACAGGGAGCATGGCTTTCATACTGAAGGTCTGCTCGGCGCACTGCTCCCAATGGGATAAAAACAGGGCCATTGGGCGCAAAAAAGGCCGTTTTTGCTCCTAATGGCGTCATTTTGCTGCCATTGGGAGCACAATAAGTAATGACTAATATGTCGGAAGATGCTTACATACAGTTCGTGACGGAGCACGAGAAGGATGACCCGCAGCGGCTGCTGCTGTCGGCGGGCAGGTGGCCGGAAATTGATGTGAGACGGGCGGCGCGCAATATCGGTGCGCGGGCCAAGATCCGCACCAAGATACCATCTTGGTATGCCCATCCCGAGTTGGAGTATCCCGGCAGTCTGCCGCTGGAGCAGGCCAGCAGCGAGGCTACGGCGCTATACAAGCAGGCATTCGTGCCCGACGGAGCGCGCATTGCCGACCTCACTGGCGGCCTTGGCGTGGACTGCTGGTTCTTGAGCCGAGGCGCCGCCGAAGCCCACTACTGCGAGCGCCACGGAGAACTTTGCGCTGCAGCAAGGCACAACTTCAAGGCATTAAGCAGCTCGGACGTGGCTGCAGATGACGGAGCAACGCAGAACGGAGCCATCTCCCGGAAGGGCTCGCACATCGCAGTGCACGAAGGCGACGGCATAGAATGGCTCCAGCAACAGACCAGGCACTTTGACCTGATATACCTGGACCCGGCACGGCGCGACACTGCCGCCAGGCGGGTTTACGACATCGCCGACTGCGAGCCCAATCTGCTGGAAGTCAAAGACCTCTTGCTGAGCAAGGGGCGCCGCGTCCTGGCCAAGATATCCCCGATGGCCGATATCAGCCGCACGCTGAATCAGTTTCCCGAAGCCCGCGAACTGCACGTGCTGGCGGTCTCCGGCGAGGTGAAGGAACTTCTGCTGATGTTGGAAAAGGGAAAACCTGAGGACGAGCCGCTGATTGTCGCCCACGACATACTGCACGACGGCGCTCACCACTTCGAATTCCGCCTGTCGGAAGAGCCTGCGGCCGAAGTCCGCTATGCCGCAAGAATCGGCAAGTACCTGCTCCAACCCTCCAAGGCCGTGCTCAAAGCGGGCGCGTTCCGCCTGCTGTCCCATAGATACAATCTTGAGAAGCTGGCCCCGAGCACACATCTTTACACCGCTGACAACTTTCCGGAAGGCTTCCCAGGCAAATGCTTAGAAGTGGAATCGGTGATGGAATGGAGCAAGGCCTCGCTAAAAGAACTCAAGCAGACTTACGACCGGTTGGAGATGACCGCCCTCAATTTCCCACTGGCGACCGACGCCCTGCGCTCCCGCCTGGGCATCCCCGACGGCGGCACACACCACCTCTTTGCCACTACCCTGAGCGGCAAAAGCAAAATCCTGATTATTACGTAGTTAATCTACCAGAGCCTCTACCTTGGCGTAGTTCTCAGGTATGGTGCCGTCGGCGATTACCTCGAAGTACTTGCCCTGAGCTTTGTAGTAGTTGATTACGGGCTCGGTCTTCTCGTGGTAGTTGCGGATGCGGGTAGAGATGATTTCGTCGTCGGCGTCGTCGGCGCGGTTCTCTACCAGGGCACGGCCCTTGATGCGGCGGCGCACCTCTTCGTCGGTGATGTAGATGGATACTACGCGGGTGAGTTCATCGCCCATCTCTGAAAGCATCTTGTCCAGCGCCTCTGCCTGAGCCACGGTGCGGGGGAAGCCGTCCAGCAGGAAGCCGCGCACGCCGCCATTGGCTGCAAACTCAGAGCGGATCATTCCGCAAACCACCTCGTCGGGCACCAGATTGCCCTTCTCTATCAGGTCTTTGGCCTTAAGACCAAGCTCGCTGCCGGCGGCAATCTCTTTGCGGAGCATATCGCCGGTGGAGATGTGGTAATAGCCGTGGTTTTCTACCAGAAGCTTAGCAAAAGTGCCCTTGCCTGCGCCGGGAGGGCCAAAAAGTACGTAGTATTTCATAGCTATTCGATTTGATCTTTCAGAATGTAAATGTCAGCCAGCTGGCGGCCCATCTGGTCGTAGTCCAGACCCCAGCCCACAATGAACTTGTTGGCTATTTCCAGCCCGACATAGTCGATCTTGATGTTGCGCTTGTACACATCGCTCTTGAGACTGAAGGTGCACACGCGCACATCGGCGGCGCCCTTCTCTTTGAGCTGCCCCACAAGCGATTCTATGGTGGCGCCGGTGTCCACGATGTCCTCTACGATAATCACCGTGCGGCCCTTCAAATCAATGTCCAGGCCTATTACCTCTTTCACGTCGCCCGTGGACTTGGTCCCCTCGTAGGACTTGAGCCTGATGGAGGCCAGCTCGCAGGAAAACTTGAGCCGGGGCATCAGGTGCCCGCAGAAGATGATGGAGCCGTTGAGCACGCACAGCATCACCGGAGTGACCCCGCTGCCAAAAAAGTCGTTGTTGAGCTCCGCGGCGACCTTATCCACCGCAGCGATAATCTTTTCGTTCGTAATGTAGGGCACGAAGTCCTTACCGTTGATTCTGATTGATTCCATAGCCTGAAGCTAAACTTAGGTTTGTGATTGTGCAAATTTAAAAGTATTTTTGGACAATCTCCACAACCTGCTTGGGATTATGATTCGACATATCATCATAACTTGCCTTCTGGCGCTGGTTGGACTGGCTGCTTTTGCGAGAGGATCCGGCACAGGGGCACCGCAGCAGGCGCCACCCGATTCGCTGGCGACTATCACCGGCCGGGTTTTCACAAAACACGAATCCAGGCTTTCTCCTGTGCCTAACGCCTTCGTCAGCCTGATTTCGGGTAAGGACACACTAAGGACGCAGGGCGCCATTGATGGTTCGTTCGCTTTTAAAGACATCGTCCCAGGCAAGAAAACCATCCTGGCCACTCACATCGCCTGCCGCCCGACCCTGATGGAAGTAGATGTCCTGCCGGGCGACAATGCCTTTATGGTGCAAATGGTCGATGATTATCTGAATATCTCCCCTGCCTTTGTGTCCGCCCAGGTGGTCCCGTTCTTGCAGCGTGGCGACACCATCATCTTCAACGCCGCGGCCATCAAGACTATGGAGGGAGAAAACGCCCTGGAAGTGTTGCGGAATATGCCCGGCGTAGAAATCAAGAAGAACTCAATTTTCATTAACGGGCAGCAGGTCAAGCGTGCTTATGTGAACGGCCTGCTGCTGTTCGGTAACGAACCGATGGCACCGCTCAACTCGATACTGGCAGAAGACGTGCGCCAGATAAAGACCTATGAAGAGCAGAGTGTGGAAAGCCGGCTCAGGGGCGAGAAGCAGGGAGAGCAGGAACGAGTGATAGACATCATCACCAAAGAGCCGCTGGTGAGCGCCTGGGATGCATTTGCGCAGGTGGCCGGCGGCGCAGACGAAACCCCAAAGGAGAATGGCAGTGTCCAGGGGCGCTACTTCGCCGGCGCCAACGCCAACTTCTTTTCCGAACGCTTCCTGACCTGGGTCAACGCCTACTCCAACAACCTGGGGCTGACAAACAACAGACTGAATATTCTGGACCATGTGTCCAGCCAGCAGCAGTATCAGCTGGATTCTTATGCCTCTGCCGGGCTGCAGCGCTACTGGGGAGACCGCCTGCTGGGCAGCAATTTCGGTTTCAACTATTCTTACGAGTCTGACGCCCGCAGACAATTCAAGCGTTCGCTGCTTTCCTGGCCCGGCTATGACGACAGTGAAGCCCGCGCCCTGTCCGACACCACCCGGACAAACAGCCTGAACGGCACCCATAGTATAGGCATGTCTCTGACACTCAACAATCCTAAAACCAAGCAGCTGGTGATCCAGTCCAACTGGAATATCACCAATTCGCACAGCAACACGCTGCGCAGGCAGTGGAACAGGCTTGCATCCGGCGGCGAGTCGGCCATTATAGAAGATATCGGCTCCAAAGGCCGGCAAAACAGCGGCCACGCAGTTCTCTCCTGGAGGGACGCTTCTTCCAACCCCAAGATAACGCCCAGCTTCGGAGCCCGATTGACTCTCAACCCCGAGAGCGGTTCTTCCTGGACCATAGACACCAGCGCCAGCTCTCTGAGCCGCCGCTATATTTCTGCTGAGTCGGGCAGCAATAACTTAACCGCACACATCGATGCCAGTGTAAACATCAAGTTGAGCAACACCGAAAAACAATCGTCCTCCTTGAATCTATCGTATTCGCTCAACTATGAAAACAGCCGGCGCACCCAGTTGGCGTTCGACCTCTGGGACGCAGACGGCCCCCTGTTCAAGCCCGACACTAACGCGGTCAACACATTCCGGTTTACGCGCAATTATGTCTCTCACGGCCCAACTATAAGTTACAGCTATGGCTCCAAGGGTTTTAACCTGATGACCATATTGGGTTTCGAGGCTGCCACACAGAGGGATGACGAGTACTTCCCGGCTCACATACCAGACAAGCACGACTTTTTCCTTCCGCTCGCAGTCTTCAACGCTCACTTCAAAGGGGTTCAGCTCATATACGAGATGATAAGCAGTATCCCCGCCACCGAACAGTACCGCGACCGGCTGTGCGACGACAATCCTCTGCTGCTCACCGCCGGCAACCCTTTTCTCAAGCGCGCCATCAATCATCGCTTTCAGGCCTCTTACTCTTTACCCCTTCCAAAGCTGGCCTCCCAAATATCATTCAGTATCACCAGTAGATTTGTATCCGACGCTATCGTAAACAGGAGATATTACTACCCTGAAGGGGCTTATCTTGAGCATTTTGATTACACCGCACTGCCCGGGTCAACCTTGTCCACATACGTCAACAGCAACGGCACTTGGGATATAAACGGGTTTACACAGCTTAATACCAGAATACAGAAACTCGGGTTGACCCTTATGATTGACCTGGGCGGTTCTTACAGCCAGCGGCCTTATTTTCAGGGAGACGAGAAAATGTTCAGCCGGGACCTGGCACCGGGAATATCAGTAAACGCACGCCTGCGCCCGACAAAAAACCTGTCCGGAGGCCTGAGAGTCAATCTAACTTATCTGCAATCAAAAAACAGCTTGGGGGAAATGCTTACCCAGGCCATAAACGGCACTGCCAGCGCCTCGCTGACCTACAATATCGGCAAATACCTTTTCATCAGCCCGAAATACAGCATCCGCAACCACACTTTCCTATACGGCAGTCTCCCTGCCATAACCCACCACAACCTCGGCGCAGGCATCGGGGCAAGGTTCCTGAAAGGCCGCATGAAGATTACTCTAAGCGGCAACGACCTGCTCAATTCGGGGGCGAGCTATTCGATTGCAACAAAAGACGACCACACGGTGCAGACCTGGAGCCCGACCTACGGCCGCTTCTATCTGCTCACGGTATCATTCCGCCTGAACAAACTCCAGCCGAAAACACAGTTCCAGGGCGAATCATCTACCGGAGATGTTTTCCGTCACGATTTGAAGATTGGTTTGTCAGAAGGGGGCAACAGGTAGTTTATCAATAAAAGATAATAGTATCTCAGGGGTATTGTCGCGGACACGGGCACTTAATCGCGCAACCGTACATGAATCTTCCCACTTACTGGTAACTTCAGCTAAAGCATACGTTAATTCGGTTCCCTCGCCCCAGGAATCGCAAAAACGGCCTTTCATATTATTATACTTGGCCATCAACTCAGAAACATTCCCTAGTACAATTTTAAAGCAAATAGCTGTCGTACAATAGTCATCCTTTGATTTATCAACAGTTATCTCATTCCAATTATATCCCAAATATGAAACAGGTGTATGGATTATATATGTTGTAATATCGTATAAATTTAGAGTGCGATATCGCACTTCCAAGCCAAAAGAATCCATAACCATCTGCTCAGTCAGGTATTCCCCTAGTTCAATATCCCCGAACGTTCTTGGGATAAAACTGTTGTCTGATTCTTGGGCATATGACCTGACGAAGGAAGATAATAATAACAATGCCGCAAGTACTGTTTTATTAATCATCTTCCTCAAGTACAACATCATTGACATACTGGTTAACTAATACTTGTGTTGTCTTATACCCGACGCATGAAAATTGAAATGTATGTCCCATATGGTTAATTCCTGTCAGTAGATAATAACCATCTAAATCTGTTACGGTGCCTACGAAGGGCAGGCCATGACCATGGATGCATGTCGTGCAAATAACTGTAACCCCTGCAATAGGCTCTCCTGTTTCATCTTTAACGGTTCCGGAAAAACTGTGGATATACTGGCCGCTAATTTTGTTGATAACAGATGGCGTAAGCAATACTATCATGCTTACGGATATTACTATAAATACGCGCTTTTTTACTTTCTTTAATAATTTCATAGCAATAACGAAATTAGACTTTCTGGTTTGTTATTGTGCAAATTTAAGAGTATTTTTGCAAACTTATATAAAAAAGAGAAATGACTCCACTTGTCAGCATCATAATGGGCAGTGTATCAGATATGCCCGTGTTGAAGCCCGCCGCAGATTTCCTGGACGAAAACGGCATTCCGTTCGAACTGAATGCCCTTAGCGCACACCGCACTCCGGAGCAGGTGGCCAGCTTTGCCCAGGGCGCAGCCGCGCGCGGCGTGAAGGTGATAATAGCCGCAGCCGGAGGTGCAGCCCACCTGCCGGGCGTGATTGCCGCCTCCACCCCGCTGCCGGTGATCGGCGTCCCGGTTAAATCTTCCAACTCTATGGACGGCTGGGATTCGGTGCTGTCGATACTGCAGATGCCCAGCGGCATCCCCGTGGCCACTATGGCCCTGGACGGCGCCAAGAACGCAGCCATTTTCGCACTGCAGATCCTGGCTACCGCCGACCCCGCAATGGCACAGAAGATGGCCGCCTTCAAGGCTTCGCTTAAAGACAAGGTCGCCAAGGCCAACCTGGATCTATCCAAAATTGAATATAAGTTCAAAACAAACTAATAAAATCAAACCATTACTATGTCCGAAAAACTGTTTACCGAATTCCCCCCGGTGACCACCGAGCAGTGGGAAGAGGTGATAAACAAAGACCTCAAGGGCGCAGACTACGATAAAAAGCTGGTCTGGAAAACCCAAGAGGGCTTTTCGGTTCGTCCGTACTACCGTGCGGAGAACCTGTCTGAAATTCCGTTCCTGGACTCCGAGCCGGGCCAGTTCCCGTTTGTGCGCGGCACCAAGAACGACAACGAGTGGCTGATCCGCCAGGACTACTGCCTGTGCGAAGGTCCCGCCAAGGCCAACGAGCTGGCTCTGGACGGCCTTATGAAGGGTGTCAATTCCCTCGGTTTCTGGGTTGACGGCAAAAAAGGCCTCACCGACGCCGAGATGGAGACTCTGCTTAAGGGCATCGCCATCAGCGCAGTGGAAATCAACTTCTGCGGTTGCTGCCCCGGCAAGACCTTCCCTCTGATTGAGAGCTTCCTCAAGGTCGCAGCCGCCCAGGGCGTGAAGAAAGAGGACATCCGCGCTTCTTTCGATTTCAGCCCGCTGCACAACCTCACCGTGAAGGGTCACGTATGCGACGACGCCTTCGACAAGCTCGCAAACTGCGTCAAGGCCGTCAAGGATTACCCCAACATCCGCGTGATCAACGTAGAGGCCTACGACTTCAACAACGCCGGCAGCAGCATCAGCCAGGAGCTGGGCTACGGCATGGCCGTTGCCAGCGAGTATATGGCCGCCCTCACCGACCGCGGCCTGGAGGCAGAAGAGGTTGCAAAGCGCATCAAATTCACCTTTGCCATCAGCGGCAACTATTTCTTCGAGATTGCCAAGTTCCGCGCCGCCCGCGTGATGTGGGCCAACATCGTAAAGGCCTTTGGCGTTGAGTGCCCCGAGGCCCAGAAGATACAGAGCCACGCAGTGACCAGCGAGTGGAACCAGACAGTATACGACTCATATGTGAATATGCTCCGCGACACCACCGAGACTATGTCGGCGGCCATCGCAGGAGTTCACTCCATAGAGGTTCTTCCGTTTGACTATGCATACCGCAAACCCAACGAGTTCTCCAACCGTATGGCCCGCAACGTGCAGAGCATCCTCAAGGAAGAGGCTCACTTCAACAAAGTGGTTGACCCCGCAGGCGGCAGCTACTACATCGAGAATCTCACCGCTTCCATTATGAAGTCGGCTTGGGATATCTTCAAGGCTGTTGAGGCAGAAGGCGGCTACGTGGCAGCATTCAAGGCCGGCAGCGTGCAAAAGGCCATCAAGGAGGTTTCTGCAAAGCGCGATCTGAACATCGCCCGCCGCAGAGAGACCATTCTGGGTACCAACCAGTATCCTAACTTCCTGGAGAAGGCTTCTGACGAAATCACTCCCGAAATCGTGAAGAGGGGCGCTTCCAAGCCCGAATGCAGTTGCACTCCCGAGGCAGAGCCCCTGGAGGCTTACCGCGGCGCTCAGGCTTTCGAGGCCCTGCGTCTGGCAACCGACCGCAGCGGCAAGCAGCCTATGGCGTTTATGCTCACCTTCGGCAACCTTGCGATGTGCCGCGCACGCGCCCAGTTCAGCTGCAACTTCTTTGCAGTGGCCGGTTTCAAGGTGGTGGACAACAACCGCTTCTCTTCTATCGAAGAGGGCGTCAAGGCCGCTCTGGAGGCCAAGGCCGACATCGTGGTGGCCTGCTCTGCCGACGATGAATATGCCGAGGCTGTTCCCCAGATTGCCGAGGCTATCGGTGACAAGGCTGTGGTAGTTGTGGCCGGCGATCCCGAATGCCGTCCCGACCTCGAGGCCAAGGGCATTATGAACTACATTAACATCAGGTGCAACGTCCTTGACACTCTCAAAGAGTATCAGGCTAAAATGGGTATCAAGGAGCTCTAAATCATCATCACTATGAGACCGAATTTCAAAGATATAGAATTCAAGGGCGGCAAGGCTGCGGCTTGTGACTGCGGCAAAGGCCAGGAAGAACTCTGGCACACCCCCGAAAAGATAGACGTCAAAAGTCTGTATACCGCAAAGGATCTCGAGGATATGGAGCACCTGAACTATGCAGCAGGTATCGCCCCCAACCTCCGCGGACCTTACTCCACAATGTACGTGATGCGTCCCTGGACCATCCGTCAGTACGCAGGTTTCTCCACGGCAGAGGAATCCAACGCATTTTACCGCCGCAACCTGGCTTCCGGCCAGAAAGGTCTGTCGGTCGCATTTGACCTGGCAACCCACCGCGGCTACGACGCAGACCACCCGCGCGTTGTGGGTGATGTCGGCAAAGCCGGTGTATCCATCTGCTCGGTAGAGGATATGAAGGTGCTCTTCGACCAGATCCCTCTGGGCAAGATGTCCGTATCTATGACTATGAACGGTGCCGTGCTGCCCATTATGGCCTTCTACATCGTGGCCGGTATGGAGCAGGGCGTTGCCCTGGAAGAGATGGCCGGTACCATCCAGAACGATATCCTCAAGGAGTTTATGGTGCGCAACACCTACATCTACCCGCCGGCATTCTCTATGCGTATCATCGGTGACATCTTTGCCTACACCTCCAAGTATATGCCCAAGTTCAACTCGATTTCCATCTCGGGTTACCATATGCAGGAGGCCGGTGCCACCAACGACATCGAAATCGCCTACACCCTGGCCGACGGTCTGGAATACTTGCGCACCGGTATCAAGGCCGGCATAGAGGTGGATGCTTTCGCACCGCGTCTGTCATTCTTCTGGGCCATCGGTATGAACCACTTTATGGAGATTGCCAAGATGCGTGCAGCACGTATGCTCTGGGCCAAGATCGTAAAGCAGTTCAACCCCAAGAACCCTAAGAGTCTTGCGCTGCGTACCCACAGCCAGACTTCCGGCTGGAGCCTGACCGCACAGGATCCGTTCAACAACGTGGCACGTACCTGCATCGAGGCTATGGGCGCCGCCCTGGGACACACCCAGAGCTTGCACACCAACGCGCTGGACGAGGCCATCGCGCTGCCCACCGACTTCAGTGCCCGTATCGCACGTAACACCCAGATCTACATTCAGGAAGAGACCAACATCTGCAAGAGCGTTGACCCTTGGGCAGGTTCTTATTACATCGAGTCCCTCACCAACGAGATGGCACACTCTGCCTGGAAGCACATCCAGGAGGTGGAGGAGCTTGGCGGTATGGCCAAGGCCATCGAGACCGGTATCCCCAAACTCCGCATCGAGGAGGCCGCTGCACGCAAGCAGGCCCGCATCGACTCCGGACTGGAGAAGATTATCGGTATCAACGAGTACGTGCTTGACCACGAGGATCCCATCGAGATTCTGGACGTGGACAACACCAAGGTTCGCGAGAGCCAGGTGGCACGCCTCAAAGAGCTTCGCGCAAAGCGCGACAACGCCGCTGTGGAGGCTGCCCTGAATGCTATCACCAAGTGCGTAGAGACCGGCGAGGGCAACCTGCTGGAGCTCGCAGTGGAGGCAGCCAAGCTGCGCGCCACCCTGGGTGAGATCAGCGACGCTTGCGAAAAAGTTGTTGGACGTTATAAAGCCGTTATCCGTATGAACACAGGTGTATATTCTTCAGAAATCAAGAAGGACGCCGAGTTTGAGAAAGCCAAGGAGATGGTGGCATCTTTCGCAAAGAAAGAGGGCCGTCAGCCCCGCGTTATGGTTGCCAAACTTGGCCAGGACGGTCACGACCGCGGCGCCAAGGTGGTAGCCACCGGTTATGCCGACTGCGGCTTCGACGTGGATATGGGTCCTCTGTTCCAGACTCCCGAAGAGGCTGTGAAAGAGGCTGTAGAAAACGACGTTCACGTGCTGGGCGTATCCTCGCTGGCAGCTGGTCACAAGACTCTCGTGCCTCAGGTTATCGCCGAACTCAAGAAGTACGGCCGCGAGGACATCATCGTGGTTGTGGGCGGCGTGATCCCTCCTCAGGACTACGACTTCCTTTACAAGGCGGGCGCAGCAGCCATCTTCGGCCCCGGTACCCGCATCGCCAAGTGCGTCATAGAGATTATGAAACTCCTTGGTGAGAAAGAATAGGGTTTTCTATTCATCAAGAAGCGGGCAAGGCCGGAATCGAATACCGGACACCTTGCCCGCTTTCTTTTTTGCTCTATCTTTGCGCTGATGAATCCCGTCTCGATACGCCTTTTGAACCAGCAGCTCGCCGCCCCGCAATTCAGCGATGCGGCGGAGGTGGTGGGACATTTCGGGGCTATGCAGGCGCAAGAATACAGGCTGATGCGGTGGGCGGTGGAGATGCGCTGCCGGCGGCCTTCTGCGGCGAGGTTCAAGGCGGCGTTTGACAGCGGCAGGATTGTGAGGCTGCACCTGATGCGCGGCACCTGGCAGCTGGTCACGGCAGAGGACTACTGGCCTTTTGTGGAGCTCTGCAGTGCCAAGGCGGCGGCAGTGACCAACGGATGGATGGCCAGCAACAAAATCCACATACCTGAAGAAGAGTATCTGCGCTATCGCGAGATTCTGGCCCGGACAGCCTCGGATTTAGGCAGCGCCACCAAAGAGGATTTCGTGCAGGCTCTGGCGAGCAAAGGCATCACTATGGACGCCCACCGGCTGTCGTACCACATCCGGATGGCAGAAATATCCGGGGTGCTTTGCAGCGGCGACCTGCTGCCTATGAAGGCGACCTACGCCCTCACAGAAGATAAAGTGGGCCGGCGGCCCGGCGGCATTGACCGCGACGAAGCCCTGATGCGATTCACACTCAAGTACTTCCAGAGCCACCAGCCCGCCACACTTGAAGATTTCCAATGGTGGTCCGGCCTGGGCAAAGGAGAGTGCCTCCGCGGCATAGAACTGTTGGGAAACAAAATCCATCCGGAGCGTTGGAGAGGGCGCGAATTCTTCATCACCGACAACTGCCGCACCCGTGGCCTGCGCAAGGGCGGCTACCTGCTGATTCCCCCATACGATGAGTATCTGATTGGCTACAAGAGCCGCGACATTGTGCTCTCGCCCGAATTCTCACATAAGGCCCACAACAACAGCGGTATCTTCCAGCCCGTGATTGCTCACGACGGCCTGATATGCGGCAACTGGACCCCGTTCAGGCCGGAGATAGAGGCGACCTTTTTCACCGGCGACCACACATCGGACCTGCAGGCCGAGTGGTTGCGCTACCGTAAGTTTCAGGAAAAATAATCTACCAGGCTATTCCCCCAGCGGGGCGAGCACGGCCTGCCGGTAGTAAGAGACTACCTGCAGCGAATCTCTCATTTCAAAGGCACGCTTTTTGGCCTTTTCAAAGGCGGGCATATTCTTCTGGGAGATGGGCTCGGCGGGAGGCGTTATCATCTTCAAGGGGTTCACCGGCTTTTCGTTTTCCCAGATGCGGAAATCGAGGTGCGGGCCGGTGCTGCGGCCGGTGCTGCCCACATAGCCGATAACCTGTCCCTGGGTGACGTGTACGCCGGGGCGGATGCCCTTACCGTATCGTGAGAGATGAAGATATGCCGTGCGGTATACCCGGTCGTGCTTGATATGCACAGTGTTGCCGCCGGCACCCGCATAGTGGGCCGCGGTCACCACTCCGTCGCCGATGCTGACCACCGGGGTCCCCTTGGGCGCGGCGTAATCGACACCGGTGTGCGGCTGCACGCGGCGGGTCACGGGATGGCGGCGGGCATAGGAGAATCCTGAGGAGATGCGGGAGTACTTGAGCGGGGCCTTGAGAAAGGCCTTGCGCGACCCTTCGCCCTTTTCGTTCCAGTATTTGTTGCCCTTGCCGGCACCTTCGTCGAAATAATATGCCTGATACTCCTTGCCGGCGTGGATAAATGAGGCATAGTAGACCTTGCCGACTTCCAACACTTGTCCGTCACACTCTTCGGTCTCATAGACAGCCTTGTAGCTGTCTCCCTTCTGCAGACCGAAGAAGTCTATGGTCCAGGCGTATATGTCAGAGAGCCTGATGGCCAGCAGCGGGGTGCAGCCCGCCTTCTGGGTGTCGTACCAGAGCGAACTGTTTATGGTAACCTCGTCGTAGTGGAGCCGTGAGACCGACTCCTTCTGATCTATATAAACCTTTGGCCCGTCTTCCAAAGCGAAGACCACCACGCTCTTGCGGTCGCGGTCGTAGACAAAGTAAGCCAGGTTGTCGTCTCCGGTGGTATCGGGGGCGTAATATGCGTGATAATGGTTGCCCACGCGGATGTCCTTAACATCGAAGACTTTGCGGGAGGCCTCTATCAATTCGTTGGCGGTGGTCTGCCCCACTCCCAGCTTCTCCATCAGCACAGAGAAATAGTCGCCCTCCTCTACCACTCCGTCGTCCACAGAATAGAGGTCCACGGGAATTCCGTGCTCGTAGGTCATCGCGGTGGTGTCCACTTCGGCCTTGGCGCGGGGCGCTTTTGCGCGGCGCTCAGAAGCGGGTTTTTCGGGGGTATTTCCGCCGCCCGGAGCGGTGCAGCCGGCCATCATCAGCAAAGCCGCCGCCACTGTAATCATATATTTTAATCTCATATCCAAATCGTTTGTCGCACACAAATTTAGGGGTTTATGTAAAATTTTGGAAATTTTTGTAAAAAAATGTAAAAAGTTCGAAAAAAGTGTTATACCTTTGCCTACACACATCACTCTATTTATATGATCAACTTTATCGGCGAATACAAGGCTAAAGTGGACGACAAGGGGAGGCTGGTCTTCCCTGCCGCCTTCAAGGCCATCTGCGGCGACAGCATCAAGCAGGGATTCGTCGTTAAGAAAACTTTGTTCGCGAACTGCCTCGAGATGTACACGTACGAATCGTGGGAAAAAGAGTCCGAGGCAGTGCGATCAAGGTTGAACCTTTTCAACAGGGACGACGAGCGGTTCTGGCGTGCATACACCAGCAACCGCACCTACGTTGTTCCGGACGAAAAACTCGGCAGGATTTCCATCCCGAAGAACCTTCTGGACTCGGTAGGTATCGAAAAGGAAGCCGTGTTCTGCGGAAGGGACTTCAAGATAGAGATTTGGGCCAAGGATAGCCTAGAAAGCACCACATTATCCGATGACGAATATGTAGCACTTGCAGAAAAGACGCTTGGTTAGGGAGGCTAAAGGGTTATGTCTGAATATCATACACCTGTTCTTCTGAAAGAGAGTGTATCGGCCCTCTCCATTAAACCGGACGGAGTTTATGTAGATGCCACATTCGGCGGCGGCGGCCACAGCAAAGCCATACTGGAGCAGTTGTCGGCCCAGGGTCGTCTTATCGCCATTGATCAGGATGCCGAGGCGCTGGCAAACGCGCCGCAGGACGAACGGCTGATACCGGTCAGGTCAAACTTCAGGTTTGTCCACAACTGGGTCCGCCACAGCGGCTTTGAAAAGGTGGACGGCATATTGGCCGATTTGGGAGTATCGTCGCACCAGTTTGACACAGAAGAGAGAGGCTTCTCTTTCCGTTTTGACAGCGAACTGGATATGCGGATGAGCGATGCGGCCTTGAAAACCGCAAAGGATGTAGTGAACAGTTACAGCGAAGAGGCGCTGGAAAAGATATTGAGGGAATATGGGGAGGTGGCAAACAGCCGGTTTGCGGCAAAACTGATATGCGAAGCGCGCGCGCGCGGGTGCGTGAACACCACCGCCGCGCTTAACGCCGCGCTGGAAAAGGCGACGCCCGCATTCGGGCAGCACAAGTATCTGGCAAAGGTCTATCAGGCGCTGCGCATAGAGGTCAACGACGAGATGACGGCGCTGGAGCACTTTGTGCCGATGGCCGTCAAGTCGCTTGCCCAGGGCGGCATACTGGCGGTGATAACCTACCACTCCCTGGAAGACCGGATTGTGAAGAATGCCATTCGTGACGCCATTCACGATGGCCTTATGGAAAAGGTGACCTCAAAACCGGTTTTGCCGGCCGAGAGCGAGATTGAGGGCAACACGCGCGCCCGCAGCGCGAAACTGCGCGTGGCAAAAAGGACTGAAATGGAATATCGATAGCTGCTATGGGATTCGGGCAGAGAATGAAAGACTGGTTCACCGGGTTGTTCGGTGGCGAGTATATCACAAAAAAAGGTGTTGACAGACAACTTCTGTTCATCTTTTTCTGTTTTATGCTCGTGAGCCTTTATCTGGTGTGGGGTCTCTGGGTAGAGGACCGTATGGCGGCCATCAACAGGAATGAAAAGATTATTGAAGAGCTCAAGATAGAATATCACGAGAAGGATCTGAAGCTGACCGGCCTGGACCAGCGCACCCGCATAGAGAAAATGCTGGTGGGCAGCGGCAACACCAGCCTGCACGCCCCCATGGATCCTCCCAAAAGGATTGTGATAGAATGAAGCAGAACGCCATCAAAGTCGCTATTATCTACGTGATTTTCTTGCTGATAGCCGGTGCGGCTGTGGCAAGGATGGTGGATTTGCAGTTTTTTGAGAAGGACATCAAGACCGAGGAATACGGCAAAAAGACCGTCCGTGAAGACCCTATAAAGCCTATGCGCGGCAGCATCCTGGCCGCCGACGGCCGCCACCTGGCCTTCTCCACCCCGGAATATTTCATAGCCCTGGACTGCACCGTGGCCCACGACACCGTGTTCGAAGCCAACGTGCGTCCCCTGGCAGAGGCTCTGGCCAGAAACTACAAAGAGAAGAGCGCCGACGAATATGTCCGCCTGCTGCGCCAGCGCCGCGCCGAGGGCAAGGGCTACACCCGTTTGCTGCGCCAGCACGTGGGCTACGACGAAATGAAGGCCATAAGCCAGTATCCCCTGCTTAACCTGGGCCGCGCCCGCGGCGGGCTTTTGGTAGAGCAGATAGACCACCGCGAATATCCCTACGACAAACTGGCCTACCGCGCGCTGGGCTACCTCCGCAGCAGCGAAGACCGCCCCCACATCGGTGTAGAAGGCGCCCTGGATTCCACCCTCCGCGGCAAGCCGGGCGTGCGCCCGATGCGCCTGATTGACAAGGGCATCTGGATTCCCGACGCCGAGCGGCAGGAAATTCCCGCCATCAACGGCCAGGACGTGCAGATCTCCATCGACATTGATATGCAGGACATCGCCCAGAAGGCGCTGCTGCACAAGATTGAGGGCGAGGACGACCTGGAGGCCGGCACCGTGATAGTGATGGAGGTTGCCACCGGCGAAATCCGCGCTATGGTCAATATGGAAAAGGACGAGAAGGGCCGCTTCACAGAGCAGTACAACTACGCAATAGGCCGCCTGGGCGAGCCGGGCAGTGTGTTCAAACTGGCCACCCTGGTCACCGCCCTGGAAGACAAGAAAGTCACGCTGGACACCCGCCAGCCGGGCGACGTGATATGGCATTACGGCAAAACCGCCTTCGAAGACACCTATCTGCGCAACTACAGCAGCATCACCGTCCGCAAGGGCCTGGAGATATCCTCCAACAACGTGTTCCGCCGCATCGCCGGCGAGAAATACGGCCGCAATCCGCAGGATTTTGTGGACAAGATCAACAAAGAGCGCCGCATAACCTACAACTATGACTTTGACCTGCCCGGTATGGGCAAGGCCCGCGCCCGCGACCCCAAAGACAAGCTCTGGAGCCCTTCTGACCTGCCCCAGATAGGTATGGGTTATGCCGTGCAGGTGACTCCGCTGCACATTTTGAGTTTCTACAACGCCATTGCCAACGACGGCGTTATGGTAAAGCCGCACCTGTTTGTGAATCTGCAGCGCGGCGGCAACATAGAATACACCTACCCCATCGAGACCGTCGGCCGCGTCTGCTCAAAGGAGACCGCCGCGCTGGCCAAGGAGGCGCTGCGCGGAGTGGTGATTGGCGAGAACGGTACTGCCCGCAGGGCATTTGCCAACTGCAAGGTGCACGTGGCCGGCAAAACCGGCACGGCCCGTATCGCACTCCCGCGCGGCGGGTATATGGACGCCTCCGGCCGCAAGAAGCACCAGGGTTCTTTCGTGGGCTTCTTCCCTTACGAGAATCCCAAGTATTCGATTATCGTGGTGGTTTATTCCCGTCTGGCGGCAAAGAACTTCTACGGCGGCACCTGGGGCGGCCCGGTGGCGTGCGAAATCATAGACAACATCTACGCCAAGTCTCCCGAATGGAATGCGCCCGTGATATCCTCCGGCGCAATGCCGCAGATTGCCGAGATCAAAGAGGCCGGCAGCGACTCCACCGGCGTGCCCAACGTCAAGGGCATGGGCTTGCGCGACGCTATATATCTGCTTGAATCACAGGGATATAAAGTAGAATCCAAGGGCCGCGGCAAGATTGTGGATATGGATGTAGAGAACAATTGTGTAACACTTCAGCTGGCAGAAAAGCTATGAAACTGGAAGATATAGACCTCAAAAAGATAAGCGCCATAGAGACCGACTCTCGCAAATGCACCCCCGGCTGCCTGTTCGTGGCAGTGGAGGGCAATGCTGTGGACGGCCACAAGTTCATACCCAAGGCCATTGAGAGCGGCGCCCGCACCGTTGTGTATCAGAACGACGGCGCCTTTGAAAAGCAGGAGGGGATAACCTACGTCAAGGTCGAGTACAGCCGCAAGGCACTGGCCGCTCTGGCATCGGAATATTATGACAATCCATCTTCCAAGCTGAATCTGGTGGGCGTGACCGGCACCAACGGCAAGACCACCACCGCCACCCTGCTCTACCGCCTGTTTACCTCTATGGGTTATGCCTGCGGCCTGATATCCACCATAGCCAACTATGTGGGCGAGAAGCGCTATCACACAGAGCACACCACTCCCGACCCGCTGGAGCTCAACGCCCTGCTGGCCCAGATGGTGAACGAAGGCTGCGCCTACTGCTTTATGGAGGTCAGCAGCCACGCCGTGAGCCAGGACCGCATTGCCGGCCTGACCTTCAAGGGAGGCATCTTCTCCAATCTGACACACGACCATCTGGACTATCATAAAACCTTTGACAACTACCGCGACTGCAAGAAGGCCTTCTTTGACGGCCTGCCAAAAGACGCTTTTGCGCTGGTGAATATAGACGACGCCAACGGCGAGGTGATGGTGCAGAACTGCAAGGCACACATCTACCGCTATTCCTGCAAGAAGATGGCCGACTTCAAGTGCCGTCTGCTGGAAGAGACTATGGACGGTATGCAGCTGGTAATTGACGGCGTCCAGGTTTGGACCCGGTTCATAGGCGCCCACAACGCCTACAACCTGCTGGCTGTCTATTCCACGGCGATACTTCTGGGTGCCGACAAAGACGAGACCCTGACCCGCCTGAGCGCTATGAAAGCGGTGGACGGACGTCTGGAATATATCAAGGGCGGCGACAACATCACCGCCGTGGTAGACTACGCCCACACCCCCGATGCCCTGGAGAATGTGCTCAAGACCCTCAAGGCAGCCGCCTGCGGCGAATACCTGATATGCGTGTTCGGCTGCGGCGGCGACCGCGACAAGACCAAGCGTCCCGAAATGGGTCAGATTGCCGCAAAATATGCCGACCGGGTGGTGGTCACATCTGACAACCCGCGCACCGAGCAGCCAGAGGACATTATAAACGACATCAAGGCCGGTATGGACACTGCCGCCAGGGCCAAGTCGGTATTCATCACCGACCGCGCCGAGGCCATCCGCAGCGCCATACTCTTTGCCCCCGCCGGTGCGGTGATACTGGTTGCAGGCAAGGGCCACGAAGACTATCAGATAATTGGAACCGTAAAACATCACTTTGACGACAAAGAGGTTATCGCCGGAGTGTTTGACTCGATAAAGAAACAATAAGATATGCTGTACCACCTTTTCAACTGGCTTCAGTCCAATGGCGTCGACTTTGCCGGCGTCAGGCTGATGAACTACATCTCTTTCAGGGTAGTCTGCTGTGCGCTGGTGTCCATCATCACTGCGCTGTGGTCGGGCAAAGTCATAATTGCCAAACTCAAAAAGAAACAGATAGGAGAGGAAATCCGCGACCTGGGGCTGGAGGGGCAGCTCAGCAAGAAGGGCACCCCCACTATGGGCGGTATGATCATCGTCCTCTCTATCCTGGTGCCGATTCTGCTTTTCGGCGACCTGACCAACCTGAACAACATCCTGCTGATTATCGCCACTGTCTGGATGGGCTTCATTGGCTATCTTGACGACCACGCCAAGATTGTAAAGCACAACAAGGACGGCCTCTCCGGCAAAAAGAAAATTCTGGCGCAGGTCATCCTGGGCCTTGTGGTGGGTCTCACACTGTGCTTCAGCAGCCAGCTGGGCTTCCGCGTGGGCAGCAACAACGGCTACGGCGACCAGAACGAAGAGCAGGTTGCCTCTGTGGTTGTGGAAAACAACGCCAAGACCACCATTCCGTTTGTAAAGAACAACGAATTCGACTACTCCTGGCTCTCTCCCCTCAAGGGCAAGGCGGGTCAGTGGTGGACCTGGATTCTGTATATCCTGGTCATCATCTTTATTATAACCGCCTGCTCCAACGGCGCCAACCTCACCGACGGAATGGACGGACTGTCGGCCGGAGTCACGGCCATAGTGGGGGCGACGCTGGGCATACTGGCCTATCTCTCCGGCCACGTCGGCTACGCCAACTACCTGAATATTATGTATATACCGCACAGCGGAGAGATTGCGGTGTATATGGCTGCGCTGGTGGGCGCCCTGCTGGGCTTCCTCTGGTACAACTCCTTCCCTGCAAAAGTATTTATGGGAGACACCGGCAGCCTTATGCTGGGCGGCGTGATTGGAGTGTGCGCAGTGCTCATCCGCAAAGAGCTGCTGCTCCCCATCCTGTGCGGAATCTGGGTAGCAGAGAGCCTCTCTGTGATTATCCAAAGAGGATATTTTAAATACACAAAAAAGAAATACGGCGAGGGCGTGAGGGTGTTCAGAATGTCCCCCCTGCACCATCATTTCCAGAAAGAGGACCCCAAGGCCCTGATTCAGAGGCCGCGGGAGATACAGCCCGAGGCGCGCATTGTGTCCCGCTTCTGGATTGTATCAATAATCCTGGCCGTACTGGCAATAGTAACACTTAAGATCAGATAATATGCAAAGGATTGCGATTTTGGGCGGCGGCGAAAGCGGCGTAGGCGCAGCGGTACTGGCCAAGGTAAAGGGTTTTGACACATTCCTGTCGGATATGTCCACCCTGCGTGCCGACCACAAGGAAGTGTTGGAGAAATACGGCATCGAATACGAAGAGGGAGGCCACACTCCCGAGAAAATTCTGAATGCCAGCGAGATCATAAAGAGTCCCGGCATCCCCGACACCGCCCCGCTGGTGGCAAAGGCCATTGAGGCGGGCATCCCCATCATCTCCGAGATTGAGTTCGCGGGGCGCTACGACACCGCAAAAAAAATATGCATCACCGGCAGCAACGGCAAGACCACGACCACTTCACTTATATATTATATGTTGAAGAATGTCGGATTGAACGTCGGGCTGGGCGGCAACATAGGCCGCAGCTACGCATATCAGGTGGCCACCGAGCACTTTGACATCTACGTGCTGGAGCTTAGCAGCTTCCAGCTGGACAATATGTACGACTTCAAGGCCGACATCGCCATTTTGCTGAACATCACCCCCGACCATCTGGACCGCTACGGCTACGACCTGCAGAACTATGTCAACGCCAAGTTCCGCATCACCCAGAATATGGCGGCTGAGGACTGCTTCATTTTCTGCTCCGACGACGAAATCACCATCAAGAACCTCAACCAGATTGTGATCAAGGCGCAGATGCTCCCCATAAGCCAGGAGCAGGAGGTGGCCCGGGGCGCCTATACCCTGGACGGGCATATGAGGGTCAACTACGGCCACGACCCCTACGAGATGGAGATCAGCGACCTCACGCTGCAGGGACGCCACAATGTATATAACTCTATGGCTGCCGCACTCACCGGCAAGCTGATGAACATAACCAACGAGAACATCCGCAAGGCGCTGACATCGTTTATGCCGGTGGAGCACCGTATGGAGAAGGTCCTGAGCGTGGGCGGCGTGCTGTATGTAAACGACTCCAAGGCCACCAACGTAAACTCTACCTGGTATGCACTGGAGTGTATGACCACCCCCGTGGTGCTGATTCTGGGCGGCAAGGACAAGGGCAACGACTACTCTCCCCTGTTCGACCTGGTGAAGAACAAAGTGCGCGCAATAGTATGTATGGGCGTGGACAACGCCAAGATTCACGCCGCGTTTGAAGACAAGGTGGCCACCATTGTGGACACCTCCAGTGCAGAAGAGGCGGTGAAGACAGCCAGTAAGCTGGCAGTTGAAGGCGACACCGTGCTGCTGAGCCCCTGCTGCGCAAGTTTTGACTTGTTCAAGAGCTACGAAGACCGCGGCCGCCAGTTTAAAGAGGCAGTAAGAAACCTGTAGGCAATGGCAAAGATAAGACTCAGAGGAGACCGTGTGATATGGTTCATAGTGGCCATATTTGCGATGATATCCATCATCGCCGTCTTCTCCGTGGGCTCTTTCCTGACCAAGAACAACCCCGAAATAATGAGCAAGACCGACATCTGGCTGGAGCAGTTCGGCAGTGTGGCGCTGGGTTTTGCGGCGTTGTTCCTGTGTTATGCCTTCAACTATAATTTCTACCGGAAGATTGCGCCGTATGTGTTCGGCATCTCCGTGCTGATGCTGGTGATGCTGTTCGTGCCCGGCCTTCAGGACGAGCGCAACGGCGCCGTGCGTGGACTCAAGCTTATGGGTCACACCATTCAGGTGTTCGAGTTCGTAAAGGTGGGCCTCGTGTTGTTTATCAGCTGGGGCATAGAGAAATACAGCAAGGACATCCGCACCTTCAAGGGGTTTGCCCTGAGGCTTCTGGTGTGGGTAATTGGCGTGTGCGCCATCATTATGGTGAACAGTTTCTCCAGCGCCCTGCTGCTGGGCGTGGTGAGTATGATGGTGTTCTATTTTATGGATGTCAAATTCAAGTATCTGGCCATCACCGCCGCGGGAGCCGTGGCGCTGATTGTGCTGGTATTCGGCATCTACCACGCCGCGCTGGCCATCAGCCCCAAGGCGGCCGAGGCAAAAATCTTTAACCGTATAAAGACGGCGGAAAACCGCGTCAAGAACTTTGCAAGCAACGACAAGGATTCCACCGCCGACCTGACCAAACTCACACGGGAACAGCTGGAACAGATAGACCGCGACGAGCGCCAGAGCGAAAGTGCAAAAATCGCCATCAAAGAGGGCGGCATATTTGGCAAAGGCGTGGGCAACGGCACCGCCCGCTATAGCCTCTCTATGGCATTCTCTGACTTTATCTTTGCGGCTATTGTAGAAGAAACGGGACTTATAGGCGGCATTGTGATAGTGCTGCTGTACCTGATATTCCTGTTCCGGTGCATCCGGCTGTCGTTCAAGTGCCCCGACGCCTTTTCGCAGGCGCTGGTGCTGGGCCTTGCATTTTTGATTACCACCCAGGCGTTCCTCCACATACTGGTGAATGTGCGCCTGATACCCATAACGGGGCATACCCTGCCCCTTATCAGCCACGGCGGCACCGCATATCTGGTGCTCAGCGCCGCCTTTGGCATTATTCTCTCTGTGAGCCGCACCGTGAGCAAGATGGAAGAGGAGAGGCTGGCAGCAGAGGCCGCAGCTGCGGCAGAAAATCAGGACGGGTCCCAGACGGCCGTCACAGAGACAAAAGAAACTGAACAACAGGCAATATGAGAAGATTCATAATAAGCGGAGGCGGCACCGGCGGCCACATTTTCCCGGCGATTTCCATTGCAGACGCCCTTAGGGCAGAGGATCCCGAATGCGAGATACTGTTTGTAGGGGCCAAGGGCAAAATGGAGATGGAGCGCGTGCCCAAGGCGGGCTACAAGATTATAGGCCTTCCCGTGGCGGGCCTGCAGCGCAAGCTCTCGCTTAAGAATCTGGTGCTTCCGTTCAAGGTTCTGGCCAGCCTTGTCAAGGCCCGCAGCATACTGCGCAACTTCAAGCCCGACGTGGCTGTGGGAGTCGGCGGCTATGCCAGCGCCCCCCTTCTGATGGCGGCTTCCAAGATGGGCATCCCCTGCCTGATTCAAGAGCAGAACTCCTACGCCGGCCTCACCAACCGCAAACTCGCCGCCCACGTGCAGAAGATTTGCGTGGCCTACGACGGTATGGAGCGGTTTTTCCCGGCAGAAAAAATAATCTTTACCGGCAACCCGCTGCGCGACGACATAAACCCGCCCACAGAGGCTCAGCGTCGCGAAGGCTATGAATATTACGGCCTGGATTCCAAAAAGAAAACCCTCTTTGTGGTGGGCGGCAGCCTTGGGGCCCGCACCCTTAACGAGAGTGTCCAGAAATGGATTGTAGACAAGAGCGCCGAGGCTCCCTTCCAGATACTCTGGCAGAGCGGCAAATATTATAAAGACGAGGTGGATGCTTTCCTTAAAGAGCATCCGGCAGCCAATGTCAAGAACCTGACCTTCATAGACCGTATGGACCTGGCCTATGCGGTGGCCGACGTGATTGTTTCACGCGCCGGCGCCGGCACCATCTCCGAGCTGTGCGTAGAGGGCAAGGCGACCATATTTGTGCCGAGTCCCATTGTGGCCGAAGACCACCAGCGGCACAACGCGATGGCTCTGGTGGACAAGGGCGCCGCTATGATGGTGCTGGACGCCGAAGCCCGTGAGAAACTGATGGATACCGCCGAGGCGCTGCTGGCCGACCACGACAAGATTGCCTCTATGGAGCGCGAGATACTCAAGCTGGGCAAGAAGAGAGCCGCTAAAGACATTGCGGACGAGGTTTTGAAACTTTGCAAATAGGCATTATGTACGACAATTATTATTTCATAGGTATAGGCGGCATAGGGATGAGTGCCCTGGCCCGCTATTTCAAGCATATCGGCAAAAACGTGTCTGGCTACGACCGCACCCCGTCGCGCCTCACCGCAGAGCTGGAGAGCGAAGGGATACAGATCCACTACGAAGACCGTCCCGACCTGGTCCCGATTAACGTGGCCAAGACATTTGTGATATACACCCCCGCCATCCCCGCCGACCTGGGCGAGATGCAGTATGTGCAGGAGAAGGGCTACAGTATGTGCAAGCGCTCCCGCGCGCTGGGCGAGATTGCCAGCGACAAGGATTGCCTGGCAATAAGCGGTACCCACGGAAAAACCACCACCTCCACCCTTCTGGCACATATCTTTGCCTCCGGCACAGAAGACGGCTGCACCGCTTTTCTGGGCGGCATCTCCAAGAACTACCACAACAACCTGCTGCTTAGCCGCGGCAACGTGCTGGTGGCAGAGGCGGACGAGTTTGACCGCTCTTTCCTGCAGCTGCACCCCAAGATTGCGGTTGTGACATCCATAGACGCCGACCATCTGGACATCTACGGCACCCACGAAGAGGTCAAGGAGGCCTTCCGCCTATTTGCCGGACAGGTTGCCGCCGACGGCTACGTGATTGCAAAGCTTTGCGCCGACCTCCACACAGAAGGCATCAAGGCCAAGATTCTGCGCTACAGCTACGACAAGCCGTGCGACTTCTACGCCTCCGACATAAAGCCCCTGGAAGGGGGATATTTCTCCTTTACCCTGAACCATCCCGGCGGCAAGCTCACCGACTGCACCGTGGGCGTTCCGGGTTGGGTCAATGTAGAGAATGCCGTGGCCGCAGGGTCGGTGGCGCTGCTCTACGGCGTGGATCCTGAGAAGATCAGGGAGGCGCTGACCAGCTTCCGCGGCGTGGAACGCCGGTTTGACATCCACGTAAACACCCCCAAAGTGGCATATATAGACGATTATGCCCACCATCCGCGCGAGATTGCATCTGCCATAAGTTCTATGCGCGAGATATTTGCCGGAAGGCGGCTGTGCGGCATTTTCCAGCCCCACCTCTATACCCGCACCCGCGATTTCGCCGACGAATTCGCCCAGGCGCTCAGCGGCCTGGACAGCCTGATAATGCTCCCCATCTACCCTGCCCGCGAACTCCCTATAGAGGGCGTCAATTCGCAGATGATTCTGGACAAGGTCACCCTCAAAGACAAGATGCTGGTAGAGAAGGATGCCCTTATGGACACTATTAAAAATAAAGATATAGACTGCCTGGTGACCTTTGGCGCCGGCGACATAGACCGTTTCATACCCAAGATAGAAGAATACCTCAAAACCCTGTAGCAGATGTTCCGCAAGATACTTGTCATAGTAGGTTTCGTGGTTGTATGCGCCCTGTTCAGCGGATACTTCTACTGCGCCGACCGCTACGCACGCCAGCAGACCGCCGGGGTGCGCTGCGACAAGATCGATGTAGTCATCACCAACAGCAACGCACAGGACTTCATATCCAAAGAAGAGGTCACCGAAATGGTCCGTTCGGCCGCCATAGGCAAAAAGATGGATGAGATAAACATCCACGGCCTGGAGCAGCGGCTGTGCGCCTCCAGCGCCATCTGCAAGGCAGAAGCCTACCTCAGGATGCCCTCCACCCTGAGTCTGGAGGTGACCCAGCGCAATCCGGTGGCCCGCTTCCAGACGGCATCCGGCGGCTTCTACTGCGACAGCAGTGGCTTTATCCTCCCCCTGCTGGGCAAGGTGACCCTGGACCTGCCGGTGGTGAGCGGCAAGCTGATGTTTGACCTGCCCGCCAGAATGAGCGGCTACCCCACCCGCGGCCGCGACTATCTGGAAAGTATGCTCCGCCTCACCGAGACCATCCGCAACAATTCTTACTGGAGCCGCGAGATAGAGCAGATATGGGTAGAAGAGAACTCCGACGTGGTGCTGTATACCCGCAGCGGCGACGAAAAATTCATATTCGGGTCGCTTAACGACATAGACGACAAGCTGACCAAGATGGCGGGCTACTACCGCACCATCAAGCCCAAGGCCAAGGCCGAAGGCAAGACCTACAAGACTGTAAATCTCAAATATAAAGATCAAATTATTTGCAAATAAATATGAACGATTACTTAGTAGCAGTTGAACTGTGCACCTCCAAGGTCGCAATGGCCATTGCCGAGACAACGGCCAGCGGCATCAAGGTGATTCACCACAAGGTCGTGCCCGTGAGCAAGGGTATGTCCCGCGGCGACGTGCAGAACTCCCAGCGCATAATAGAGGCCCTGGGGCGTTGCAAGCGCGAGATAGAATCGGAGTTTGGGGAGAGTGTGGAAGAGGTGATTCTCTGCGCCGGCAGCCAGGGACTCCGCACCGTGGACTTCACCCTCAAGGCAAAGCGCTCCGGCGGCGACTACATCAATGCCGACGAGATTGAGCGCTGGCGCACCGCCGCCCTCAATGCCGAAACAATGGCCGGCGAAATGGTGCTGGATGCCATCCCCCAGTCGTATGACATAGACGACAGTATGGGCAATCCGCCCGACGCCGTGGAGGGTATGCCCGGCCGGTATGTCGAGGCCAAGTACAGGCTGATTCTGGGCAAGGTCGCAGCCGACCGCAACAAACGCGACGTGGTGGAAAAGTGCGGGATGAAGGTTGTCCGCACCGTTCTGAGCCCTATCGGCAGCGCCATCGCCACCCTCAATGAAAACGAGTGGGAAAACGGCGCCGCCCTGCTGGACATCGGAGCCGGCACCACCGACGTGGTGGTGGTAAAGGACCGCATCGTGCGCGCCGTGGGCGTGATTCCGTTTGCCGGCAACACCATCACCAGCGACATCCGCTTCCACACCTGCCTGACCACCGACATCGCCGAAATAATCAAGATGAAATACGGCACCTGCCTGGACGAGGGGCTGTCGGAGAACAAGAAGCTTGTGATACAGGGTGTGGGCCAGGGCGAGACCAAAGATGTCCCCCTGGACTTCCTGGAGCAGATTGTAGAGGCCCGCGCCAGCGAGATTCTGGAAGCCGCCTACTACATAATTGAGAAATCGGGCTATCTGAACAAGATTCCCACCGGACTGGTTATTACCGGCGGCACGGCCTATCTGGAGCACATCAAAGAGCTTGCAAGGGCCATCACCGGAATGCGCGTCCGCCTGGCAAACGCCCAGGGCAACATAAGCGAATCTTCTAAGATCAGCTGCTTTGACACCAACTCCAGCTCTATCGTGGGCGCGCTGATAGACAGCTTCAACCACGAGAGCGAGATTGACGGCTGGCGGGTGGGCAGCACCATCAAAGCCGCCCCGGTAAAAGAGAATGACATATTTGCAGGGCAGAACATTACCAAGCTGAGCCGCCGCGAGAAAGCGCGTCTTGAAAAAGAAGAGAAGCGCCGCATCAAACAGCAGCAGGCAGAGGCCAAGGCCGCCCAGAAAGAGGCCGAGCGCAAGGCCAAGCTGGCCGCAGAACTCGCAGAGGAAGAGGAAGAAGAGGAGGAAGAGGAAGTTGAGGAGCCCGAACCTCCGCGCGAGCCAAGCAAGGTAGAGAAACGCCTCACCGGCTTTATCCGTGATTTATTTGACACATCAGGCAATTAGTGATATGAAAAAGCAATACGAAGATATAATTCCCGACGACTGGATTGAGAAGGGTAATATTATCAAGGTCATTGGCGTAGGCGGCGGCGGAACCAATGCCGTGAGCTATATGTACGAGCAGCGGATGGAGCACATCGATTATGTGGTGTGCAACACCGACTTCCAGCACCTGAGCACCAGCCCGGTGCCGCAGAAACTGCAGCTGGGCGGCGTCATTACCAAAGGTCTGGGCGCCGGCACCGACTACCTGGTGGGCAAGAAAGCTGCCACCGAGTCCATTGACGACATCAACAATATCCTCACCGGCACCAATGAGATGGTGTTTGTGACCTGCGGTATGGGCGGCGGCACCGGCACCGGCGCAGCCCCCGTGATTGCCGAGGCGGCCAAATCCAAGGGCCTGCTCACAGTGGCCGTGGTCACCATCCCCTTCCGCGACGAGGGCCCCGACGCTATGTACCGCGCCACCGAGGGTATCCGCGAACTTAGCCGCCACGTGGATTCGCTGCTTATCATTGATAACCAGCGGCTCTACGACGTATATCCCGACCTCAAATTCTTCGACGCCCTGAACAAGGCCAACGAAGTGCTGGCCACGGCCGTGAAGAGCATCACCGACATAATCACCTGCCGCGGCGTCATCAACGTCGACTTTGCCGACGTAAGGCGCATTATGAAAGACAGCGGTATGGCGTTTATGGGTATCGGCGTGGGAGACGGCACCAACCGCGCCCACGATGCCGTGGAGGCAGCCCTGACATCGCCTCTGATGAGCAACTGCGACATCACCAAGGCCAACAAGGCGCTGGTGAACATCACCGCCAGCGAGCTGCGCGTAGAAGAGAAGCAGCAGATTATGGACTATGTGAACAGCGCCACCGGCGGCGCCAGCAACTTCAAGTGCGGCGTGGTGCGCGACGACTCTCTGGGCGAGATGATCAGCGTGACCATCGTGGCCACCGGCTACGAGATGACCGACCTGCCGCAGGTGGACATAGACCAGATAAACCGCGACAAGATTATCACCGTAAATATCAACGACGAAGATCTGACTTACGTCCGCCACGGCCTGCCCATCAACACCGGCGACCTGGTTTCGGTGACCAAGAAAGACCGCTATGCGGGCAAACCGGCGCTTATTGTGGACAATTCAGAAGATTTGCAGCAGAAAGAGAGCGAGACCGCTTTTGACCGCCGCGACCGTATGCTCCGCAAGCAGCGCAAAGAACAGATAATGCAGAACTTTGAAAAACAGGCAGAACAATAATGGCAAAGATTGGAATGGCCTGCGACCACGCAGGTTACGAGCTTAAAGAATATCTAAAGAAGATTCTTGTGAAACGGGGCAACGAGGTGGTGGACTTTGGCACCAACTCCCCCGAGAGTATGGACTATCCCGACACCGCCCACCCCCTGGCAGAGGCCCTGGAGGCAGGAAAGGTAGATTTCGGAGTGTCTATGTGCGGCAGCGGCAACGGCATCACAATGACCCTGAACAAACACCAGAAGGTGCGCGCCGCGCTCTGCTGGAAGCCCGAGATCGCGGCTCTGGCCAAGCAGCACAACAACGCCAACATCCTCTCTATGCCGGCCCGCTTCATAAGCCGCAAGATGGCTGTCAGGATTCTGGATGCCTATCTGGACGCTAAGTTCGAGGGCGGCCGCCACCAGCGCAGGATAGAGAAAATCCCCTGCAAATAGCCTGTGATAGGTGCCGTCATAGCAGACCGCAATTTTGCCTGGCCGCTGTCGGGCAATCTCGAAGACTACCCTGACGGCCTCATTTTCCCGCTGGACAAGCCCTACCGCTGGACCAGCGCCGACGCCGTGCGCAAGGTCAAATTCTGGCTCCAGCGGCACTTCCACTGCCGCAAGATCAAGGTCGGGCACGCCGGCACCCTGGACCCGCTGGCCACCGGCCTGCTGATTATCTGCGCCGGGAGGGCCACCAAACTGGTGGACACGCTGCAGGCCCACACAAAAGAATATGTGGCCGACATTGAGTTTGGCGCAACCACCCCCAGCTACGACCTGGAAAAGGAGATTGACAACCTTTATCTTTACGAACACATCACAAAACAAATACTAGAGGATGCCCTTGAGGGCTTTATAGGCCCTCAGGAGCAGGTTCCTCCCATCTTTTCCGCCAAGATGGTGGGCGGCACCCGCGCCTACGAATATGCCCGCGCCGGCGAAGCCGTGGAGCTGAAATCGTCTCTGATCACCATAGAAAAGGCCCGTCTAGACAGCTTCAAGACAGGCCCAAGCGGCCGGCCGGTGGCCACCGTGACGCTGCGCTGCAGCAAGGGGACCTATATCCGCTCTTTCGCGCGGGATCTGGGCCTGGCGGTGGGAAGCGGCGCACATCTGACCGCCCTCAGACGCACCCTAAGCGGTGATTTTGAAATAAATAACGCAATTGATTTGGATTTTTTGGTTTCATCGAATAATTTTGTCGGCTAATTACCCCTAATAGCGCATGAAACAAAAAGAATTCGAATTCCCGCTCACGCTAGATCAGATTGCAAAGTATCCTTCAGAAGAGAGGGACGAGTGCAAGCTGATGGTTCTGCATAAGGACACCGGCGAGATTGAGCACAAGATATTCAAGGATCTTATAGACTATCTTGACGACGGAGACCTGTGTGTGTTCAACGACACCAAGGTTTTCCCGGCAAAACTCTTCGGCAACAAAGAGAAGACCGGCGCCGAGATTGAGGTTTTCCTGCTGCGCGAGCTCAACCGCGAGCAGCATCTGTGGGACGTTCTGGTGGATCCCGCCCGCAAAATCAGGATTGGCAACAAACTCTATTTTGGCGATGACAATTCCCTGGTGGCCGAGGTGATAGACAACACCACCTCCCGCGGACGCACCCTGCGTTTCCTCTATGACGGTCCTTACGAGGAATTCAAGAAAGCCCTCTATTCCATAGGCTCCCTGCCGGTTCCCAAGTGGATCCGCCCCCGCGCAGAGGAGATAGACAAAGAGCGTTTCCAGACCATCTACGCCAAGAACGAAGGCGCCGTGGCATCTCCCGCCGCCGGCCTGCACTTCAGCAAAATCCTCTTCAAGAGGCTGGAAATCAAGGGCGTGGATTCGGCTTTCATAACCCTCCATATGGGCAACGCCCACTTCCACACCGTGGATGTAGAGGACCTCTCCAAGCACAAGATGGACAGCGAGCCGCTCTTCATCTCCGAAGAGACAGCCGCCAAGGTCAACGCCACCAAGCGTGCCGGACACAAAGTGGTTGCAGTGGGCATCACCGTGCTCCGCGGCCTGGAAACCTTTGTGACCACCACCAATGAGATAGAGGAGTTCGAAGGCTGGACCAACAAGTTCATTTTCCCGCCCTACAAGGTGTCCATTCCCGATGCGCTGATTTCAAATTTCCACCTTCCCAAATCCACAATGCTTATGAACGTGGCTGCTTTTGGTGGTTACAGAAACGTGATGCACGCCTATGAGGTAGCGCTGCAAGAGGGCTATAAATTTGGCACTTACGGCGACGCAATGCTGATTATCTAATTTTAAAATCAGACAATCGGAAGAAGAAAACCGGAATTTTTCCGTTTTGAAATCCCCGTCCGTCTAACTTGCACCTTAAAAAGTGCAACAAGATGAGACGGGATTTTCTTATTCGCACCGCCTGTCTGGCGGGCTGTTTCGAGGGGCTCAGCGTCCCCACGCGGCAAATTATGGAGGCCTTCGGGTCTCTGGACAATCTTTATTCTCTGGACCAGGACGAAGCCCTGCGCCTATACCCTCCCCTGATACAGTTTGCCGGCAAACTTTTCTCTCCCATCCGGATGGAGGCGGCCGAACGGGACATCGACTGGGC
>JAEEGF010724400.1_pt1 | contig 36129 bp, 29 predicted proteins | sample 9134171 | NCBI WGS metagenome assembly JAEEGF01 (sample SAMN16246542, study PRJNA631951) | gut metagenome | biome: gut microbiome; feature: rumen; material: AP-attached | host: Bos | place: Iran: Karaj | collected 2018-10
TATAATATTGAAACTGCTTATAGCGGCGTATTTCGGCATAGCCGGAGCGCTTTTATACGACACGCTGTTCAAGCTCATAGAAACGGGCAGGTTCGTTTTCGGCGGCATATCGTTTTACGGCGGGCTGATAGGCGGCGCCGCGGCGCTGTACGTGCTGTGCCGGCGCGACAAAAGCTCCTCGCTCACGCCGATCGAATGGATGGACGGCATGACTCTGCCGTTTCTGGCGTTCCATTTCTGCGGCAGGATCGGCTGTTTTCTGGGCGGCTGCTGTTACGGAAAGACGACCGAAAGCTTTTTGGGCGTGTATTTCCCCGATATCCCCGAAGACAACGTGTTCCATTACGGTCAGAAATGTCTGCCGACGCAGCTGTTCGAGGCGGCGGCGATAGCGCTGTGCGCGCTGCTTCTGGCGACGCTTTTGAAAAAGCGCAGATTCGTGAATTATCTCATCCTCTACCCGGTCTGCCGGTTCGTTATAGAGTTCTGGCGCGGCGACGACCGTGGCTCGACGGGGTTCTTCCTTTCGCCCTCGCAGCTCGTTTCGCTGCTGATACTCGTCATCCCGGCGGTATATTACATAAAATCTTGCAGAAACAATAAAAGGAGCGTATAAAACCATGGAAAAATTCAACGTAGGTATAATCGGACTCGGCTGCCGCGGCAGCTGGGCGGTGAAGGATATACTCACCGAGCGCGAAGACGTAAACGTGACGTTCGTCTGCGACGAATACGAAGACCGCACCGAGGAAAGCAAAGCGGTCGTGGAAAAGAAGCAGGGGCACACTCCGCACACTTCGCTCGACTGGCACGACGTCGTCAACTCGCCCGACGTGGACGTGGTGGTGAACTGCACCGCGTGGGAAGGGCACGTGCCCATAAGCACCGCCGCGATGGAGGCGGGCAAGCCCGTGGCTATGGAAGTAGGCGGCGCGTATCAGCTTGACGAATGCTACCGGCTGGTGGAAACGTACAAGAAGACCGGTATCCACTGCATGATGCTTGAAAACTGCTGTTTCAACCGCGAGGAGCTTATGGTGCTCAATATGGTACAGCAGGGGCTGTTCGGCAAAATAGTGGCGTGCAGCGGCGGGTATCAGCACGACTTGCGCGAAGAGATAACTTTCGGCCGCGAAAACCGTCATTACAGACTGCGCAACTACAAGGCGCGCAATACCGATAACTACCCGACCCACGAACTGGGCCCCATAGCAAAAGTCCTTGACCTGGGCCACGGCAACAGGATGAAATATCTCGTTTCGATGGCGACGGGCAGCTGGGGGCTGAACGATTACGCCCGGCGCAACGAAAAAGCGGATCCCGAACTGAGGGATTACAAATTCCATCAGGGCGACATAGTAAAGACCCTGATAATGTGCGAAGGCGGCGAGACCGTAACGCTCACGCTCGACACCACCCTGCCCCGCAGCTATTCGCGCGGGTTCACGGTGCGCGGCACCCGCGGCGCCTATTTCGAAGACGGCGACGGCGTGTTCCTCGACGGCGTGAACAGCGAATGGGACAAGAGCTTTTACAACAACAAGCAGCAGTTCTTTGAAAAATACGACCATCCGCTGTGGCAAAAAGGCGGCGCGCTGGATTTCCACGGCGGACACGGCGGCATGGACTGGCTGGTGTACGACGAATTCTTCCGCTACGTGCGCACCGGGAACACCCCCTGGATCGACACCTACGACACCGCTTCGTGGATGAGCATTACCCCGCTCGCCGCAAAGTCTATAGAAAACGGCTCCGCACCCGTCGAGATCCCCGATATGAAAGAAAGATAAAGACGCAATAAAACAGAAACGCCGCGCAGCAAGACCGCGCGGCGTTATTTTGCGAAACAATAAGTATTATTTCCTGTAAACGCCGAATTATGGTATATTGCTAAAAAGCAACGAAAAAATTATATATTTTGCCTATTGACATGCTGTTAATGCCTAATGTAAAATTTCTATGGATAATTATATCTTTATAGATTTGTAATATGCACGAAATGGAATTAAGTATTCGGAAAGGAGTTTGTATATGAATACCAACAGATTTTTAGCTATTATATGTGCGCTTATCACGATTATGACGCTTTTCTTATCAGCTTGTGAAAAAGCCGATGATCCGTCGCTTGATGACACGGATCCTGTCTTGACTGCCGCATCGGATAAGCCGATCGTATCTGTATTAGGAAATCAAGACGTTTCAGTTACTCCGATCGTTTCAACGGTCTGCGACGATTTTGAATACCCTTTGGAAAACCGCACCGAAAACCAGATCCTCCCCGATTTCGGCAAAGTCCAAAACGGGCTTGATATGTGCACGGTGGTCAGTTTTAAGGATGCAGACGATTTGCTGGCAAGGAGATTGCAGCAAGACGGAGCCATAGTGACCGGCAGAAAAATATCTTGCGTCAGTTACAGCAAATTTGAAAAAACAGTATATTATGAATTCAGCGAAGTCGTAAAAGGTGATATCATAAGATACTACACGATCACCCGCTTTCTGGTCGAAAGCGTAGCCGAAGGTCAGGGAATAAAAGCCGGCGATATAATTACGATCATAGAAGACTATTCGTTCCTCGACGACGGAACCGCATATCAAATGGTGCCGCTTTACGCACCGCCGATATACGAAAACGAAGAATATCTTATAATTATCTCGCCCGACGAACACGAGTATATAAACGTCGAAAACGCCTGGGACGTCAGAACCGCTATACTTATCGACGAATTCAGCAGGAACTACGAACAGTATTCGATAGAAGAAGCATTGAGATTCGAACAAAAGAGAGGATATTTTGATAGGTTCGATATCGCCAAAGAGATGATCGAACGTTTTGTAGACGGAAAATAAAACATCCCCAAAACAGTAACGCCGCGCAGCAAAACTGCGCGGCGTAGTTTTTATCGCTTATACGTATTCGCTTATGTAACAGAAACATCACTGCCCGTTGAGCTGATAGTCGCCGGGGAACAGCACGTAATTGAGCAGCATCACGGCGTCGGACGACGAGACTCCGCCGTCGCCGTCGAAATCGGCGGGCTGATATATGAGGAAATCGTCCGAAAACAGCGTGTGCCTTAGCAGGAATATGGCGTCGTCGGAATCGACCGTGCCGTTGTTATCCATATCGCCGACCAGATAATCGGGTCCGGTCTCGGGCGGAGCGGCAGTGAAAGAACCGAAATAGCTGTAATACCGTCCGCCGGCTATATCGATATACATACGGTAAACGTACGAGACCCCGGGATACAGCTCGACTCCGATCTGTGAAACGCATTCATACTGCGATATAACGAAAGTATCGACGGAATTAAGGTTCAAAATCTCTTCGTAAGAGCCGAGCATCACGCCCGAAGAAGTGTAAAGCTCGATCCCTCCGCGCTCAACGTCCAGAGCCGACGCCCCCCAAAGATCGGCGCGCATCGCCAATATGGCGTCTGTCGGCAAAACGAGCGACGAAGCGGGAAGCTCGCTCCAGTCGGCAAGCACGGTGATATCCGGCTCTTCGGGTTCTTCGGGCTCTTCGGGTCCCGAATAACCGGAACCAAGGCCGTAACCGACGGATTCGTCGACTTCGACGTTCACGTAATGATACCCTTTTTCAAACGAGCATTTTTTCCAGTCTTTGACCCATTTGCCCTTGCTGTTGTAATAGCCGAACCGCTGAAGCACGCCGTCGTGCATACGGTAATGGGTATCGCTCACGTAGACCTGGTCCTTATGCTTTTCGGCGGTATAAAGGGTGTCGCCGCGGCGTTCGAGTACGATGATCCAGTGAGGGTCGGATATCTTTATGATATCGCCGGTGCGGATATCGGCGGCGCGGGAATAGCGGTCGCCCTTCCAGCCGTAGGTGCCGTACATATAGTATTCGAAATCCGAACACAGCGAAGCGCACCCCCAGGCGCTGTAAAGCCCGTGTTCGGGCATTTTTTTGTCGCCCCACGGAGTGCCGGGGTCCCAGCGGTCGTCGCTTAAGAACTGTTCGTACACAGCGCGGTATTCGGCGTACGTGCCGTACGTCGTGGCGGCGGACGCCGAAAACGCCGGTACGAGCAGCGCGAGCAGGAGGATCACGGAGAGCGTTTTTTTGAAGATCTTCATAAACAATATTCCTGTTTTCGTTTTTCTCAGCCGAGCAATTCTTCTTTGAGATAGGCGCGGGTAAATGCTCTGCCTTTAATATCGTGACATTCGAAGCGGACGTATTTCCAGTCGTAATACAAATCAATATCGAACACGGCGCTCGTGATATCGTCGGCAAACGAGCGGACGGGGCGCGAAACGCGCGATTCGGTGCGCAGTACGACGGCGCTGCACGGCGAGCATTCGAGATACACTTTGCCGTCTTCGTAATAAAGCGAGTTTATCACGGGGCCGGTGGAAGCGTACATATCGCCGTTCTTTACGGCTTTGAAGAATCCGCCGTATTCGAGTTTGGGCATACAGATCATATCGAAGCCGCCGAACGAATCGTTATACGGCGAGTCGAGCGATTGGCACGCGTTGTGGTTGTCGTCGGTGGCGGAAGGGCAGGGATACTTGCCGGCTATGAGGATCTGCTCGTATTCCCTGTCGCCGTAGCCGTTGAACATCTCTTTTTCGCAGCCGGTGTTGAAGACTTCGAACAGGTCGAGCCCTTCGAGCCCGATATAATCGGGGCTGGACTGCAGCGACCAGCGCGGATGGTTGTACTGCGAAAGGAAGCCGGCTTCGTGCGCGCGGCGGATCATATCGTTTGCGACGTCGACGTCGTAGGCGCGCTCGACGGGGATGAATTCGGTGCGCGTCTCGTCCGCCGAAAAGAAGTTGAGATGGTAGGTGCGCGCGTTGAGCCAGTTGCCTTCGAAACGCTCGGTCATATCGATCTCGAGCGAGGTGATGGGCAGGAAGCGTTCGTCTTTGAGCTCGACGTGCGGCACGAGCTTGTTGTGGTCGCTGAACGCGACTATGGAATACCCGTGCGCGAGATAATTTTCCTTGTGCTGTTCCACGGTGAAGCGTCCGTCGGAAAACGTGGAATGGCAATGCAGGTTCGCCTTGTACTGGACAGTGTCGGGAAGCAGATACTTTTTCATTTCCGTTTTTGCCTTTCGGCCGTATTTGCGGCGTTTTTGTAAATTAATAAAAAATTAAACAAATCAACATTATATATTATACCTTTTTGACGGCGTTTGTCAAGAGGGACTCTTGACTGAAAGCAAGATTTTGTTTATAATATCAGCATGGCGCGCGGCAATTACCGCCGCCGTGATATTTCACTTTGACAAGGAGACATCCAATGAAACTTACCTGGAAAGAAAAATGCGATATCCTGGCTCAGGATATGTGTATGCGTCATCTTTTCGACACCCTTTGTCTTATGGATCAGGAATTCGCCGTATGGCTCGAAGACGGCGAAGTAAAGACATATGATTACAAATATCTTAAATCACACGCGCTTGCATGCGCCGAAAATATAGAAAAGATAGGTCTGGGCGAACCCGGCGGCTGGACCGGGATCGCGGTCGACACCTGCAAGGAATGGCCGATCTTCTTCTGGGGGCTGCTCGCCTCCGGAAGAAACGCGCTGCTTCTGGATCCATCGCTCGACGACGCCGGTATAGCTCATCTTATGAAACAGGCCGGCGCCAAATCGCTCATCACGCGCCGCAAACGCGAGCTCGACATACAGCAGATCACTCCCGAAGAAGCGCTCGGCGCCGCCGGCGCACCAAGCGAGGGTTACGAGCCGCGCTGGGCGGACCTTATAGCCGCCTGCACCTCCGGCACCACAAGCACGTCGCGCGTGTACGTTTACAACGGCGAGGCGGTCTGCCGCCAGATACTCGGCTTTGCGCAGCACGAAAAATACCCCTGCCTCACCTCCGAAGAGTTCGGCCCGCTCAGAGTCGTGGCGTTTTTGCCTTTCAACCACATATTCGGGCTTATCGCCAACCTCATCACGATGCCGTTCCAGAACCAGTCGCAGATATTCTTGAAAGACCGCGCGCCGCAGACGATACTCGAGACCGCGCGCAAGTGCGACGCCAAAGTCATACTCACCGTTCCCCTGCTCGTCAACTCGATCTCTTCGACGATCAAAAAGCGCGTGGCACAGCAGTCGGCGTTCAAGCGCGGCGCTTTCAAGGTGATGCAGAGCATTTCGCTCACATGCCAGCGCATCAACCCGCTTTGGGGGCTGAAGGTAGGCAAAAAGCTTTTCAAATCGGTCAACAAGAACCTGTTCGGCGACGGGTTCATGGAATTCGTCGTGGGCGGCGCGCACACTCCCGAAGAGCATCTGCGCACCGTTAACTCGCTGGGCTACGCCGTGACCGTGGGGTTCGGAATGACCGAGACCGCGATCACTTCTTACGAAAACAAGATCGACCTCAAGACCCGCCTTTCGGGCAGCGTAGGACTTCCCCTCCCCATCACCGAATATAAGGTCCGCCCCGACGGGAACGATCCCAAACACGGCGAGCTGCTCATCCGCTGCAACGCCATGCACATAGGCCGTATGGATAACGGCGTGATGGTGCCGCCCGTGGTCGACGAGGACGGATATTTCGCCACCGGCGACGTGGTCCGCATAGGCGACAAGGGCAGGATGTGGATCGAAGGACGCATAAAGGACGTCATCATAGGCGAATCCGGCGAAAACGTCTACCCCGACGAGATAGAAGACACCTTCGCGGGGATGGAGGGCGTGGAACAGCTGGCGGTATTCTGCACCAAGCCCGGCGAGACCGAGCTTGTGACCGCGATGTTCAACATAGGCGACAAGTATAACGATAAGGAATTCATTTCTTCCCTCTGCGCCGAGGTCGACAAGCGCAACAAGACCCTGCAGCCGCTCAAACGGCTAAAGGCGGCGTACGTCACTTCCAATGCGCTGCCCGTGGTGAGCTCGATCAAGATCAAGCGCGCCGCATTGCGCGAAGGCATAGAAAAAGGCACTTTCGCCTGCAAACGCATAGCGCTGGGCGGGGTCGAATACAACGAAGAGATCAAGCCCGCCGGCGAAGCCGCGTCCGTGCCAAAAGGCGAGGATCTGGAAGAACTCAAGGCAAAGATAAAAACCTGCTTTGCAAAAGAGCTGGAGATCGACGAATCGCTCATAAAAGACGATTCCACGTTTGCCGACGAGCTGGGCGGCGACAGTCTGCACCGTCTGGGCGCACTGTTAAGGGTGGAAGAGGAATTCGGCGTGAAGATACCCGAAAACGCGTACGAATACTGCACCACCGTAAACGATCTCGCCGTGCTTATCAAAGACCTGCGCGAAAAGAAAGCGCAGTAAAAAAAGAAGACCGGCAGCCGAAAAGCTGCCGGTTTTTTTATGCGGTTTTTCAAGTAAGCGGGTATTCCGACGGGAACAGCACGTGGCGGAGCAGATACACCGCGTCGTCGCTGGTGACGAAGCCGTCGCCGGTGAAATCGGCTGTGACGACGGGGTCTTCGATATTATAAGACGCGGGGAACAGCACGTAGCGGAGCAGATACACCGCGTCGCCGCTGTCCACGTCGCCGTCGCGGTCGACGTCGCCGCGCGCATACTGCGGGCCGGATGTGACCGTGACCGTTACGCCCGTACCGGCGTAAAGCTGGGAAACTTCGATATCGGCGTTAAGGCCGTAACGGACGTCGAACACCTCGAAAACGTGGGGTGCGGAAAGATCCGAACCGGGGGTCTGCAGATACGGTATGGTGACGCTTTGCCCCGAGGCGAACAGGTTGCGCTTTTGCCCCGTGCCTTTGAGGATACTTTCCACGGTGACCCAGTCGATATAGCAGAATTCCACCACGCCGGGCGTGGTCGAGACGAGTATGAGCTGATCTTCGATAGCCGCCGGGAAGTTCGACGCCACGGGCGTGACGATATAGCCCGAACCCGTGGGGATGGAGAACGCCGAAGTGTCGTACCTGAGCTTGAAACGGACGCAGGTGATGTAGTTATCTACTTCTACGGCGGGCACGGATTCCAGCGTGAGTTTGAGACCGCCGCCGGCGCCTTCTACAAATTCAAATCCCACGGAAAGTCCGCTCTGCTCCGCGGCAAAGACCGAACCGAGCGCCAGCAGCGTCACGATGACGAAAGCCGCAGCGGCGGCAGCCGCCCTTTTGAATAATGCCATATCCGTCCCCCTTTCCGCAAAACAGAGCTTTTCAAAAAGCGGTATAATGATTATACCATCTGCCGCGGGGTTTGTCAATAGACAAGATACCCGTTGAGACATCTTTGAGCGAAAAACCGCTTTTATGCTTGAAATATGGCGAAAATCTATATATTTTGCTATTGCTTTTTTTATTGCTTTGCTGTATTATTATGTACAATAGTATAAGAATGCCGTTTTTACCGGCCGACTGTCGCCGGCGCCGCTTACGGCGCGCGCGACGTGATTAGTTTTATGATATCCTTAAAGAAATTCTCCCCTTCCGTAGTCGCATTTTTCGGCGAAAAAGGCGTGGCTTTGGACGAATGCCTTATGAGCTGCGAAAGCGACCTGGGGACCGACGGCGTGAGCAAAAACGTATACGCCGTAATCACAAAAGAAAAAATAGCAGTCGCCGAAGGCTTTATCGGCTTTGAAGGCAAAGCCAAAGCGAGCGCGAGGACCGAGATATTCACCTGCACCGCCTACCGCGAATTTCTGCTTGAAAAATGCGAAGACGTAAGAGTAGAGCTATTCATTTCGGGCGGGCGCGCGGTCTGCGAATACGAAGGCGAGACCGCCGAGATCGCCCGCTTCACCTTCGCCTGCCGCCACGACGTCAATATCCTTTGCGATATCGCCAATCAGCTCAAAAAGGACGGCAAGATAGACGAAGAAAAGCTTAAGCACGAAAACGAGGACGAGCATTTTTGCCCCAAGTGCCACCGCAGATATCCCGACCAGGACCGCAAGATCTGCCCCAAGTGTATGGAAAAGGCCAAGCTCGTAAAGCGCCTGCTCAAGATGTTCGTGAGGTATAAGTATTACATTATGCTCATACTGCTCACGTTCGCGCTCGTCGCGGGGCTCAGGGTCATAACGCCGTACGTTTCGAACAAGATGTTCATAAGCGACGTGCTCACCCCGGGCGGAAGCATGTACGGCGAAATAGGCAAGATACTGCTTATGATAGTGGGCGTGCGGCTTATATCGCTGCTCATTTCCATAGTGAACGGCATCATTTCGGCAAAAGTCGCCGCGGACGTGGTGTACGACTTAAAAAAGACCATATTCAACACCATAGGCGGCCTTTCGATGCGGTTCTTTTCCAATCGTCAGACAGGCGGCCTTATGACGCAGATCAATTCCGACGCCACCCAGATCTACTGGTTCTTCTGCGACGGGTTCCCCTACCTGCTCACCAACATGGTGCAGCTCCTGGCAGTGCTCGCCGTGATGCTGACGATGGATCCGCTGCTCACGCTTTTCACATTCATAACCATACCCGTGTTCTTTCTCACTTTCAAGATCACGTTCACCCTGTTCGAAAAGCTGCACGCAAGGGCGTATTCCAAGCGCCGCGCGTACAATTCGCTCATCTCCGACGTGCTCAACGGTATGAGAGTGGTAAAATCCTTCTCGCGCGAGGAAGAAGAGATGGGACGTTTTCAGAAGCGTTCCAAGGCGCAGGCAGACGCGCAGGAAAAGATAGGCGTCACCGCCAGCAAGACTTTCCGCACCATCGGCTTTATAATGAAGCTGGGTTCGTTCGTGGTCTGGGGCGTGGGCGGCTGGCAGATAATCAAGCATACCGGCGGTATGGACTACGGCAGGCTCGCCACTTTCGTGGCATATGTGGCGATGATATACGATCCGCTCGATTTCTTCGCCGATATTTCCAACTGGTGGTCCGAATGCCTAAACGCGCTGCAGCGTCTGTTTGAGATAAACGATTCCATACCCGAGATCAAAGAAGCCGAAAATCCCGTAGACGCCGACGTGAAGGGCGACGTGGAGTTCGACGACGTGGTGTTTTCGTACGAGGAAAACCGCACGGTCATCGACCACGTTTCGTTCAAGGTGCCCGCGGGTTCGACGCTGGGCATAGTGGGTCACACCGGCGCCGGCAAATCCACGCTCGCCAACCTGCTCACAAGGCTGTACGACCCCAACGAGGGCAGCATAAAGATCGACGGCGTGGATCTGAAGGATTATTCGTTCGACACGCTGCGTCGTTCCGTAGCCATAGTATCGCAGGAAACTTATCTGTTCCGCGGCACCATAATGGAAAACATACGCTACGCGCGGCCCGACGCCACCAACGAAGAGATAATCAACGCGGCGAAGATAGCTTCGGCGCACGAATTCATAATAAAATATCCCGACGCGTACGAGACCGTGATAGGTTTCGGCGGCAAAGAGCTTTCGGGCGGCGAAAAGCAGCGCGTTTCGATAGCGCGCGCGGTGCTCAAAAACCCCGCCATACTCATACTCGACGAGGCGACCGCCGCGATGGACACGCAGACCGAGCGTTCGATTCAGGAAGCGCTTGAAAAGCTGACCAAGGACCGCACGACGATAATCATCGCTCACCGGCTTTCGACCCTGCGTGAAGCTGACAAACTGATAGTGCTGGACAAGGGCAAGATGCCCGAGGAAGGCACGGCTCAGGAGCTTTTAAAGAAGAAGGGCAAGTATTACGAGTTGTACAAGATGCAGCTCGAGGCCCTTAAGACCATAGGCATTGAGGAATAAGCGATATGGAACACAAGAACGATTTTTTGAATATTGTAAAGATCGAATACCTTACCCCCGAAAACGCGAAGTTTTCCGAGACCGCCAACGGGTTCCCCAAACTGGAGGCGTTCATACCCAAGGTGAAAAAGGACGACCTTGAAGAAAACTCCGGCGACGATACGCCCGTGTGGCAGGATCTGGGCAGGGTGTTCTTCCACCGCGCGTTCCCCTACGACAGCGCCGAAAATTTCATTTCGGTCACCGATAAGGAAGGCAACGAATACGGGCTGATACGCTCGCTTTCGGAATTCGACGGCGCGGGGCGCGACATCATAGAGCGCGAGCTCAAACGCAAATACTACACTCCGGTCATAACAAAAATAAAATCCGTCAAAGAGCGGTTCGGGTATTCCTACTGGGAGGTCGAGACCGAAAGCGGGAGCGCCTCGTTCGCCATGCACGACACGTTCCGCAACACCGCCAAGATATCCGAAGAGCGCGTTGTGCTCACCGACGTTGACGGGAACAGATACGAAATAAAGGACGTTTTTGCGCTCGACCGCAAAAGCTACCGCAAGATAGAGCTTTATCTCTAAAGGAAATTCTTATGTTACCGAGATTAAAGATCGACAGTCATTATTACGACGACGCCATGCAGCGCGCTGCCGAAGCGTTCGGCGCCGAGCCGCTGTTCGGGTTCAGGTTCGACCTGGACCGCGACAACGTCCCGTGCGCGGGGTACGGCTGCGCCGACGCCGAAAAGGTATGCGTATGCCGCGGCGAAGACGTCATGACTGCCGAGATCGACTCAATGGACGATATCGAATACGTACAGTATATCGGCTGTGCCGCCATCGAGTACACGTTCGACGGCGAAAGGTACGAGCTTTGCAGGTCGGATATGAAAAACGCCGTGGCGCTGCAGAACACCGTGAAGCGCCTGCGTTCGCTGCGCGAGGGCAAGGATATAGGTCATATAAGCGAAAACGAAGACGAGACCGCCTGCCCCGTGTGCGGGACTCCGTACCGCGCCGGCTCAAAGATATGCCCCAACTGCGCCGACCGCAAAAAGCTGCTCACGCGGCTGCTCCCCGTGGCTAAACCGCACGCGGTCCCTCTGCTGATAAGTCTGGTGCTGTATTTCGCGGGGGTCGGCTTAAGCATTTACAACGGCATGATAAACCGCACGCTGGTCGACGACTATCTGCCCACCGACACGCCGAAACAGGAAGGTTTCTGGTGGGTGATAGCCGTGATGGTGGGAGTGGCGCTGTTTTCGGCGCTGCTGCCGATGGTGCGCGGCATTATATTTGCAAAAGTGGGCAACCGCATAACGGTCAAGCTGCGCCGTGACGTTTACGAAAAGGTCCAGGCGATGTCGCTTTCGGGCATCAGCCGCCGCACCGCGGGCGAGATAATCACCCGCGTCACTTCCGATACCGACGTGATGCGCGAATTCCTCGTTTCGATACTCCCCGACGTGCTGCGCATTTCGCTGACATTTATCGGCATAAGCATAGCGATGTTCATCATCAACTGGAAGCTTACGCTGATGATACTCGTTCCGGTCCCTCTGATAATACTTATGTTCTATTTCCTCAGAGGTTTTATGAACTCCATCTACCACCGGCAGTGGCACGCCGAAGAGGCGGTCAATTCCCTGCTGCACGACGTGTTTTCGGGGATACGCGTGGTAAAGGTGTTCGGTACCGAAAAATACGAAAACGAACGCTTTGACAAAGCGGCGCGCAGGGTGCGCGATATTTCCAAAAAGAACGAAGTCACCTGGAACAAGATAATGCCGTTCGCCGAATTCCTGCTTGGCATAGGCGAATACGCCATACTGTTCTTCGTGGGTTCCGCCATAATCGCCGGCACTTCATCGCTTGGCGAACTCACGCAGTTTTTGACGTATGTCGGACTCATCTACGGACCGCTAAGACAGGCGGCGTTTTTGCCCAGACGCTTTGCAAGGGCGATGACTTCCGCCGCAAAGGTCTTTGAACTTATAGACGAAGAACCCGACGTCGCTAACGGCGAAAACGCGGTGGATCGCGAAATAACCGGCAACATACATTTTGAAAAAGTGTATTTCGGCTACAACAACTACGAAGACGTGCTCAAAAACATAACGCTGGATATAAACAAAGGCGAAATGGCGGGCATTGTCGGCCGCAGCGGCGTGGGAAAATCCACCATGATAAACCTCGTCATGCGTCTGTACGACGTACGCAGCGGAAGTATAACCGTGGACGGCGTGGACCTGCGCGATTACGACCAGCACTGTCTGCGTTCGCAGATAGGCGTGGTGCTGCAGGAAACGTATCTGTTCAGGGGCACCATATATTCCAATATAGCATACGCGCGCCCCGGCTGCACGAGCGACGACGTCATACGCGCCGCCAAGCTCGCCAACGCGCACGAATTCATAATGCGTCTGCCCGACGCCTACAACACGCTGGTCGGCGAGCGAGGCCAGACTCTTTCCGGCGGGGAGCGCCAGCGCATAGCGATAGCGCGCGCGATACTGCGCGACCCTAAGATACTCATACTGGACGAAGCGACGGCTTCGCTCGATACAAAGACCGAAAAGCTCATACAGGACGCGCTTGAAAAACTCATTTCGGGCAGGACGACGATAGCCATAGCGCACCGGCTTTCCACGCTGCGCAACGCGACCAAGCTCGTGGTGCTCGAAAAGGGCGAAATAGAAGAGACCGGCACGCACGAAGAGCTTATACTCAACAAAAAACGTTATTACAAACTCGTCATGGCGCAAAGGCAGATGTCGAAACTGAAGAAAAGCGACACGGCGAAAGTGGAGGATAAACAATGAAAAACACCGAAAAAACAATGGATAAGATCGTCGCTCTGTGCAAAGGGCGCGGGTTTATCTATGCCGGCAGCGAAATATACGGCGGACTTGCCAACACCTGGGACTACGGCCCTTTGGGCGTTGAGCTCAAGAATAACGTCAAGCGCGCGTGGTGGAAAAAGTTCGTGCAGGAAAACCGCTACAACGTGGGGCTCGACGCCGCCATACTCATGAACCCGCAGACCTGGGTGGCTTCGGGACATCTGGGCGGGTTTTCCGACCCGCTTATGGACTGCCGCCAGTGCAAGGAGCGCTTCCGCGCCGACAAGCTCATAGAAGACTGGGCGGCGGAAAACGCATACACGCTCGAAAAGCCCATAGACGCGTTTTCGCAGGCGGAAATGAAGCAGTTCATAGACGATCACAATATCCCCTGCCCTTCCTGCGGCAAGCACGATTTTACCGATATAAGGCAGTTCAACCTTATGTTCAAGACCTTCCAGGGCGTTACAGAGGACGCGAAGAACACCGTGTATCTGCGCCCCGAGACCGCGCAGGGCATATTCGTCAACTTCGCCAACGTACAGCGCACCACGCGCCGCAAGCTGCCGTTCGGCATAGGGCAGATAGGCAAGTCGTTCCGCAACGAGATAACGCCGGGCAACTTTATTTTCCGCGTGCGCGAATTCGAGCAGATGGAGCTTGAATTCTTCTGCAAACCGGATACGGATCTGGAATGGTTCGAATACTGGCGTTCGTTCTGCCGCGACTGGCTGCTTTCGCTGGGGCTCAAAGAAGAAAACCTGCGCCTGCGCGACCACGACAAGGAAGAGCTTTGCTTCTATTCCAAGGCGACCACCGACTTCGAGTTCCTGTTCCCGTTCGGATGGGGCGAGCTGTGGGGCGTCGCCGACAGGACGAATTACGACCTTACCCAGCACATAAACTGCTCGGGTCAGGATCTGACCTACTTCGACCAGGAACAGAACGAGCGTTATATCCCCTACGTCATAGAGCCCTCGCTCGGCGTGGAGCGTTCGGTGCTGGCGTTTCTGTGCGACGCGTACGACGAGGAAAACATAGGGACCGAAGAAAAGCCCGACGTGCGCACCGTGCTGCATCTGCATCCCGCGCTGGCGCCCTTTAAGGCCGCAGTGCTTCCGCTTTCCAAGAAGCTGGGCGACAAAGCGCAGGAAATAGCCGACGAGCTTTGCAAGTACTTCCCCGTAGATTACGACGAGGCGGGCTCGATAGGCAAGCGCTACCGCCGCGAAGACGAGATAGGCACCCCGTTCTGCATCACCGTGGATTTCCAGACCGTGGGCGACGAGAACACGCCCGCCGACAACTGCGTTACGGTCCGCGACCGCGACACGATGGAACAGGTGCGTATCCCCATAGCCGAAGTGCGCAAGTATATAGAAGACAGAATGGTATTCTGAAAACAAATACGGCTTTTGCGGCGTACGCCGCAAAAGCCGTTCGCTTATATCGCTCTATCTTCCGCCACAGCCGCCGTTTTCACGGGGCGGTTCCGCATAGGGGTAGAATTCGCCGTAGGGGAAACCCATCTTGCCGAATACCGAGCAGGGGTCGGCGTTGCCCTGAGGCGTGGATTCTTTTTCGGGCAGGCAGAAATTGCAGGCGGGCAGCATAAGCTGCACGGGGCGTTCCATGCTGATGACCGTGAACATCCCTATCGTGATATACACGCGTTTGGAACCGATATCGTCGGTGAAATTACCTTCGAAACGGCAGCAGACGGTCTCGGGTATGGAATCGGCGGTCAGACAGCAGCTGCCGAAAGGTCTGCACCTGTCCATTAGTTTGACGTCGAGCGCCACGGGCTGAGCCACTTCCACGCTTACGGTGGGCAGAGTGGGCTCGGTGCTGCATTCGAGGTCTTTCTGCGTGGGGCAGAACGAATTGTGACGCGGATCGGACGTGAACACGGCGACGTTCTTTTCGCTGCCGTAAAGGATTATCTTTTTGTCGTAGGCGGCAAGCCCCGTGACTTCCACGGATTTTCCGCTGCACATACAGCATTCCAGGGTGACGCAGAAGTAAAATCTTATATTCACCTGGTAGAAACCGCGGTTGAACGGGACGCTTTCCAAAGAAATGTTGGTATCTATCACTTCGACGTTCTTGCACCGCACCGCGTTGGCGTGATCTATGGCGTCCTGATAACAGTCGCAGAAGTGTACGCGAATATCTTCGAGACAGTCTTTATCCCTTGCGGAATCAAAGATCTTGTTCACGCTAATGCAGCACACGGGGTCGGAGGGCTTTCCGCACAATGGGCGGTTTTGAGGTCTTTCAACCATTTACGTTTTTCCTCCCGTTGAGTATTTAGGAAAAATGCTTTCCTGTTACAGATTATGCAATTCGCGCACCGTGGTGCGCAAATAAGGAAGGTACCGTTATGTTTCAGGTCCACGAGATAGCCCCGTTTTATAATGCGGATTCAAAGATACTCATACTCGGCTCGTTCCCTTCGGTCGCTTCGCGGCGCGAGGGATTCTATTACGCGCATCCGCAAAACAGGTTCTGGCGCGTGCTCGCCGACGTTTTCGGCGAAGAAACGCCTTACGGCACGGACGCAAAAAAGGAATTCCTGACGCGGCGCAGAATAGCGCTTTGGGACGTGATCGCCGAATGCGACATAGAAGGCAGCGGGGATTCTTCGATAAAGGCGCCGGACTGCAACGATATCGCCGGACTGCTCAAATCGACCGCCGTGACCGCGGTGTTCACGACCGGAGAAAAAGCGTACGCGCTTTACGAAAAGCGCGTTTTCCCGACGACCGGCATACACGCGGTGCGGCTGCCTTCCACGAGCCCCGCGAACGCGGCGTATTCCGCCGAAAAGCTTGCCGAAATATGGCGGAACGCAATAAAAAAAGTATTGACATAATTCGCTTTATATGTTATATTAAATTATACTTCTTATCAAGAGAGGCGGAGGGAACTGCCCTGTGAAGCCCGACAACCTGCGCGGACGCGCCGTGTAAGGTGTCAATTCAGCGGAATGCACATTCCGGCAGATGAGAAAACACATCTTCGGTTTTTCGTCTGCCGCCGCAGGCGATTTTATTTTTCCCCGCCGGAAAGGACGAATATCATGATAAAAAGGTTTTTCACTTCCGAATCCGTAACCGAAGGGCATCCCGATAAGATCTGCGACCAGATCTCCGATTCCGTGCTCGACGCCATAATCGCCAAGGATCCGACGGCGCGCGTCGCGTGCGAGACTTCCTGCACCACGGGTCTCGTGCTCGTGATGGGCGAGATCACCACTTCTTCTTACGTCGATATCCCCGCGATAGTCAGGAACACCATCGCCGAGATCGGCTACGATTCTTCCGAAAAAGGTTTCGACGCCGCCACCTGCGGCATAATCACCGCCATCGACGAACAGTCCGCCGACATAGCTCTGGGCGTGGACAAGTCGCTGGAAGCCAAAGAGGGCGAACTTAAAGATAAATACGATACCGGCGCCGGCGACCAGGGTATGGTTTTCGGCTACGCCTGCACCGAGACCGAATGCCTTATGCCGCTTCCCATAGACCTTGCGCACCGCCTGGCGAAACGCCTTACCGAAGTCCGCAAGAACGGCACGCTTCCCTATCTGCGCCCCGACGGAAAGACCCAGGTCACCGTGGAATACCACGACGGCAAGCCGGTCAGGATAGACGCCATAGTCGTTTCTTCGCAGCACTCCGCAGACGTTGAGCTTGAGCAGATACGCAGAGACGTGATAGACAACGTCATAATCCCCACCGTTCCCGCCGGACTTTTCGACGCGAACACCAAGATATTCGTCAACCCCACCGGCAGGTTCGTCATAGGCGGCCCGCACGGCGACAGCGGCCTTACCGGCAGAAAGATAATCGTCGACACCTACGGCGGCTACGCCTGCCACGGCGGCGGAGCTTTCTCGGGCAAGGATCCCACCAAAGTCGACCGTTCAGCGGCCTATATGGCGCGCTACGTCGCAAAGAACATAGTCGCAGCCGGACTCGCCGAAAAATGCGAGCTCCAGATCGCCTACGCCATAGGCGTGGCTCAGCCGCTTTCGGTCCACGTGAACACGTTCGGCACCGGCAAATACACCGACGAAGCGCTCGCCGACGCGGTCAAAGCCGTTTTTGATCTGCGCCCCGCCGCGATAATTGAAAAGCTCGACTTAAGAAAGCCCATTTACAAAAAGCTCGCCGCTTACGGTCATTTCGGCCGCGAGGAGCTGGGCGTGAAATGGGAACAGACCGATATGGCCGACAAGATAAAGGCGTATTTCAACAAATAATATATCCGCACCCGCACGCACAAGTAAGAAAGGAGCCGACAGTATGAAAAAGACGATATCGTTTTTCGTAGTCATTTGCCTTGCCGTTTCGCTCTTTGCGCCGCTTGCCGTTTCGGCAGATCCGGGCGAAGAGATGGTCGAACTGGCGGCCGATATAGCCGACGCTCTTATGAACAGCATCGCATCGGACGGTCACCCTGTTGTGGACATTTCAAAATACAACCTTAAATTCCCCGATGACGTGGATTTTCTGCGCGACACGTGCGAATACTTGCGCTATTCATACCCGGATCTGTTCTTTGTGAATTTCAGCTCTTATTCAACGGGCATACAGAGTATGACGTCGATCAAATCGCTCACTTTCAGCTACAGGTTCGAAACGTGGGTCCTTTCTTCCAAGCGGCAGGAATACGAAGAGCTGCTTGGAGCCTGTCTGGACGATATCGCGGGCTGGAACCCCACTACCGATCTCGCAAAAGTGCTTGCGGTACACAGATATCTCATACAGAATTTCGAGTACGATCTCAATCTTGAAGTGCGCGACTCTTACACCATGCTCAAAACGCGCGTAGGCGTTTGCGAAGGCTACACCGCGCTGTTCATAGCGCTGCTCGACCGGCTTGGCGTAGAGGCGTCGTTCGTTATCAGCGAAGATATGGTCCATGCCTGGAACCTTGTAAAGATAAACGGCGAGTGGTACCATATCGACAACACCTGGGACGACCCGACATACGATCTCGGAGGCGGAGAGTCTTCCACCGGCAACGTGCTCGACCGGATATCGGACAAGAACTTTTTGAAGAGCGACGCGGCGTTTCTGGTTTCCTCGCCCGAAAAAGGCAAGCACTACGGCGCCAAAGCGCACTATGCCTGCACGAGCACTCTTTACGACGGGTATTTTTGGGATTCCACGCACAGCGGCGTGTTCTCGTTCGGCAACGACGACTTCTGGTTTATAACTCAGAACGGCACGTTTATGCACACGGGGAGCGAAGGCTACGCCGAGCTCGCGTATATAAATGACCGCTGGTACACATACCAGGACGGCGCGCGCACCAACAAGTATTACGTACACAGCTCCGGAACGCCCGCCAATTATTCGGTGCTCGAATTCTACGCCGACTGTTTCTATTACAACGACTGCGACCACGTTTACAAGTATTCGCTCGCCGATAAAGAATCGACGGTCGTGTTTGAAAACGATCCTGCCGAAGGCAATATCTTCGGCATACGCCGCAACGGCAACGTGCTTTCCATAGAGATAGCCAAAGATATGCAAAACCCCGGCGTGATCAGGACGATAACGCTTGAGGAAGGCGCGCTTTACTGCGATCTCAACGGCGACGGCAAGGTCGATTCCGACGACGCGATCTATATGCTCAGGCACATCCTGTTCCCCGGCGATTTTCCCGTTGATTACGAGCCCGATCTCAACAGCGACGGAGCGTTTTCTTCCGACGACGCGATCTATCTGCTAAGGCACGTGCTCTTCCCCAACGATTTCCCGCTCAGCTGAAAGTAAATAAAAAAAACGGCGCTCCCGAATTTTTTTCGGGAGCGCTTTTCGTTTTGCGCCGTTATTCGACGTACGGATCGAATACCGTGTAATCTTTGACGATGGCTATTTCATCGAGATAGAACACGTTGCCGTCGTAATCGACGGTCTCGGAATAATCCCAGAACAGATATACGCCGAGCACCTGTTTGGAATGGTACGAACGGCCCGCGATCTCCGTACCGGAACCGGTTTCGTTACGGTATGTGAAATCCTTTATGGGGAACGCCATCCAGCCTTTGAAGCCGTATACGTCGCTGTTCTGAACGTCGCCGAAGCAGCCGTCGTTGCCGTGAGTATACTGCACCCAGGCGTCGCTGCCTTCGGCGAGATACCAGAAATACTGGTCGGTGCGGCCGTCTTCCTCATCGGTGGTGAAGAGCGAGCCGTCGGGGGCCATAAGCCCGAAATTGGCTTTGCGGAATCCGACGTTTGTGAAATCCACCCACACGCGCAGATAGCCGAGATCGGGGAACGCCGTGCTCCATTTGTTGCCTTCATTGGCCATAAGATACAGCCCCTGGTTATCGTTATTGGCAGCCCATACCGCCAGGCAGGGGCTGTCTTCGTAACCGTGAGTGTCGTCTATGCGGAAGCAGGAATCGAGAGAACTTATGCCGTCCGCCCATTCGCCGCCGAAGATATCGCCGTCCGCTTTTCCGCCGTACGCCGGCGTGCCGTTCGAACGCGTGACTTCGGACATATAGTCGAAGTTGGCGAAGGTGCCGAAGAAGTTGACGTCGAGCGTGCTGGAATATTCCACGTCGGGAGCTTTGAGCGTGTTAAACGAGGCGCTTATAGGTTCGCCTTTTTTGCCGTAGCAATCGTACGGAGTGACCTTGACCGTGTATTCGGTCCCGTCCTCGAGCCCCTTGAGAACATAAGTAACGCTTTCGGCGAGAGGTTCAAAGTAGTATTCGGAGAAGCAGGCGAAATGCAGCGCCGTGCCGCTTGCATCGGTACAGTCGATATCGTAGGAATAGATACATTCGCCGTCGTACGCCTGCGGTATGGAAAGTGTCGCCGTGTTTTCGGTGATGCCGCTTATTCCGATCCCGGCGCCTTCGCCGAAATACGGTTCATCCGCCTGAGACGCGCGGTCTGCGTAGCGAAAAAGCGAAGGGTCCTTGTTTGCGTCTATGTAATAGACCATAGTCTCGTCTTCGTCATCCGTATTGGAAGGCGTTTTGAAAAAGTCTTCGGTGAGTATGTCGAACGGCATTATCTTTACTCTGCCGTCGGCCGCTATTTCCACTATGTAGTACTGGGCGGCGCGGTCGGCTTCGGGCGGGATGGTGCCGTAGGTCATACCGGAAGTCATTTCGAAATACGAAAGCGTGCCGGTGCCCAACGCCGTGAATTTGCCCTGCCAGATAGAGGTCGGGTTATTTATAGGCCCGTGCGAGTGGCCCGAGAAATCTATGGCCTGCGGGTATTTTTCGAGTACGCGCTTGATCGACGCCGAATTGGAGGCGTACCATTCGGACGACACGTAGACCGTGTCTTTGATATGGTGATGCTGGAAAACGATTATCGGCGTGTCGGGGCCGGATTCTTCGGCGGCTTTTTCGAGTTCCTGAGTGAGGTATTTGACCGAAGCGGACGAAAAGCCGTTTTCGTTTTCGGGCGAGATACCGATGAAATGGATCCCGTTTATGACGATATGCTTATCGAGCGAATCGTCCATATTTTCGAGATACACGCTCGCGCCGCCTTCGTAAAGCTCGTGGTTGCCCATAACGCTTATTATCTGCGTTTCATCTTTTTTGCAGCGCGTGATCACGCTGTTTAGCGAATTGTACTCGAATTTGAGTCCGCGGTTGGTCAGGTCGCCGACCAGCACTACGGCGTCGAGCGTCTTATACGATTCGTCGGATTCCGCGTATGCGTAGGCGGTCTTGAAAAGCTTTTCAAAGCGCTTTGCCGAAGCGTCGCTCGTATACGAGATATGCAGGTCCGAAGCGACGGCGAACCGTATGACCGGCACGAACGGCGTTTCGGGTTCCGGCTCGGATCCCGGTTCGGATCCCGGCTCGGAGATTTCGGATTCGTCCGGCGTTTCTGCCGAAGACGGCTCCTGCCGACTGTCGCTTTCGGACGCGGTCGCGGAAGACGGGGGCTCATCGCCGGATGCTTCGGCGGGCTTTTCGGAGCACGCGCAAAGCAGCAGCGCCGCGCTGAGGAAGACGCATAAGAGAGTGAAAAACGACCCGTGCTTTTTCATTTTTACCTCCGATAAGGCAAAAGGATACAGATCATTGTCTGAATCCTTTTCCGATTATTTCGCTTGTGTTGGTTATGAACATAAACGCGTGGGGATCGAGTTTTTTGACGCGGCGCTTGAGCACGAGCGCTTCGCTGCGCTTGCACGCCACCATTATGAGCTTTTTGTCTTCGTGCGTGAAGCCGCCCTGAGCGTCGGCGATAGTCACGCCGTGGTGAAGCTCGTTCATTATGAAGCCGGCGATGGCTTCGCTTTGAGTGGTGACGATGGTGAAGTATTTGCAGAGCGTGAGGTTTTCAATAAAGACGTCGACCGCCGTGGTCTTGATGATGAGTCCCATCAGCGAAAACATACCCGTTTTGATATCGAACACGAAGAACGCCGCCGCGGTGATGACGCCGTCGGTGACGAGCAGCGCCTTGCCGATATCGAGATCGGTGTATTTGCGCAGTATCATAGCGGTTATGTCGGTGCCGCCGGTCGAAGCGCCCATATTGAACACCAATGACGAGCCCAGCGCCGAAAGGAGCATGGCGTACAGCAGTTCCAGAAACGGCTGGTCTGTGAGCGGCGCGGTCATAGGCACGAACTTTTCCAGAAGCACCATCGCTCCGGAAAAGAGCAGACTGGAATAGACCGTTTTGATACCGAACGAGTTGCCCACGAAGATGAATCCCAGTATGAGGAGCAGCACGTTGAGTATGAGCACCATAGTCGACGGCGTGACGACGGGGATGATACCGCCCAAAAGCAGCGATATGCCGCTGACTCCGCCGGTGGTGAAATTATTTGGGAACTTGAAGAAATACACCCCCGCGGCGAGCAGAAGCGTGCCGAGCGTGATGAGGGAGTATTCCGTTATGACTTTTCTTGCCGAAACGCGCGTTTTCGGACTTTCTTCCTGTATCTGCGACAATTTTACCGCACTTCTTTACTTTTTGAATTTGAAAACGTGATCGAACGCGGGGTTCTGCCGGTGCGCTTCACGCGTGACGGCGATCTGCTGGCGGACCTGTTCGGGACGGACCTCGTGGGGAACGCCTTCGGTGAACAGGCGGTAGATCTGATCGTAGTAGATGCGCACGGCGGCTATGAAAGGCGCCTGAGGGTCGCCGTCCCAGCTTTCTTCGTACCACTTGAGCGTTTCGCCGCAGTACGCCGGTAATTTTTCGGGCGTGGTGTAGTACGCGCCGACCACGTTGTGCTGATCGGGAGCTTCGGAGGGTTTGAAGTATTTCCAGTCTATGTGCGACATACTGCCTTTAAGACTGCCGCACGAGCCTTCGACCTTGTAAGTATAAAGCGGATACGCGTCGGCGGACGAGATCTCCAGATCTATAACGGGCTTGCCTGGATAAGAAAGAATGAGCTTGCAGTAATCCTCGGCGTCGCCGAACACGTTGAGCGAATCCATACGGCAGAACACATCGGGCATTTTGTCGTATATATCGAGTATGTTCAGCGCCTGGTCGAGCGGATGAGGTCCGGTGTTCGCCAGCGCGCCGCCGTTGTTTTCGAGCAGGCACTGCCAGTCCCAGCGGCGGGCGTAACCGTTGAACTGGATGGATACCTGCGCTATGCGCCCGAGCACGCCGCTTGCGATTATCTCCTTGACTTTTAAGAAATACGCGGCGAAACGAGACTGCTGGAATATGAGCATCTTGCAGCCGTGCTTTTCGGCGGTGGCTTTGAGGATATCGAACTGTTCGACAGTGGGGACAAAGGGTTTTTCGGTAAGTACGTTGAAGCCGTGCTCGAACAGATCCTTTGTAATATCGTAATGAAGAAAGCTCGGCGTGGCGTTGACGACGAGGTCGATATCTTTTCTGTCCAGGATGTCGCGATAATCCGCAAAGACATCGCAGCCGAACTCGCGCGCGGCGCGTTCGCGGCGTTCGGGAATGGGGTCGACGACGGCGACCACTTTAAAGCGTTCGGTGTCGGACTTCAGGTGCAGGCCGTGGATGTCTCTTCCGCTTCTTCCCTGACCGAGAATAGCCAAATTGAGCTGTTTCATAATAAATTCACTTTCGGTATGATTATTTGTTCGTCTGCCGCTATTATACCGCACAAAATACAAAAAGTAAATAGCTATTTGCCAATGTCGGAGTATTTTACGATAAAAATGTCGGGAAACAGAGAATCCGAAAGCACGCCCGATCCGAAACAGTACGCCGCGCCGCCGGGGACGAGATAAAACGCGCGCGGCGTGAAGCGCGAACGCACTTTGCGCCCGGCGCTCCTATGGAAGAACGACACGCCGGTCGCGCGTTTTTCGCTTATTTGCGCGCAGATATTTTCGTACGCCGCGGCGCGCTCGCGCGCGGAAAGAAACGCGCTTTCGGTCTCGAGTTTTCCGTCGGTCACATTCCATATTTGCGCGACGCGTATTACGGCGCCGCTCTTTTCGCCGTCGAAGAGGCGCGAATCGACGGTCACCGAGACGAATTCTTCGCTTTGGAAAGCGACGCGCGCAGTCACTACCGCGCCGTACGGGTGGCCGCTTTTGGATGCGCACGCGCGTTTGAGCAGCTTTTTGCGGCAGAATGAATCGAACCGAAAGCGCAGTTCTTTATAAAACGCGTTCGCGTTCGCACCAAAGCCGCGGTCTTCGGAAAATTCCGGCAGAGAGACCGAACTTATGGCGCGGATATTTCCGTTTGTATCGGGGTATTCGCGCCTTTCTTTGACCGTTTTATAAGATATTTCCATTTGCTTTCACCGGTTAGATTCTATGTGCGGCGCGCACACGTTATTATTCCGCACAAAAACGCAAGCATAAGAAAAAACGCTCCCGAATAGGTGACGAGTTCGGCGCAGACTCCGCCGCAGACGCGCATAAGAAGCCCGACTCCCGCGCCGGCGAATGCGGATACCGCCGCGCGGACCGGGCGGGCTTTGGAAAGGTGCGCCGCACACGCGCCCGCGGCGAGCGCAAACGGCAGATGGTATATCCGCGCCGCGGGCATAGGCTCGCCGGGAAAGAACGGCATAATCAGGATAAACGGCAGCGACACGGCGAAGAGTATCCTCCCGGCGCCGCAGGCTCCGCTTCTTCCGGCGGCGCACGCCGCTGCGGCAAAGGCCGCGAAAGTCAGGCAAAGACCGGCGTCGTACGAAGTATACAGAAAATGCATAAGCAATAGTTCCGCCGCGGCGTAAACGTACGCCGCGCCGCGCTTTGAGCCGGGAATAAGAGGAAACAGGGCCGCCGAAGCTATGAACGCGGCGGCGGCATACACGGCGTTTGCGCCCGAAAACGCCGAGACCGCCGCGGCGGAGGCGAGGGCGAGCGAAAAACCGATCACAGTTCTTCCCTCCTGCCGAGCGTTTTTTGCGGCACGGCGAGCACAAAATCGAACATAAAATCGCGCCGGAACGGCATTATCCCGAGCAGATACGGCACGCCGAGCTCGCGCTTGGCGCACAGCACGCATAGCACCGCGCCCGTCGCCGCCGCGACCCCCGCGAAACCCGCGGCGTAAGCCGCAAGCAGGAACAGCAGCCGCAGGAGCGACGTGGTGTTCATATACACCGGGACCACGAAATTCGCCACCGCCGAGACCGCCACCGCGAGTATTACCGTGGTCGAAGCTATACCCGCCTGTGTCGCGGCGTCGCCTATGATGATAGAGCCCACTATACCCACCGCGTCGCCCACCGAGCGGGGCATACGCAGGCCGACTTCGCGCAGCATTTCGAAGACCAGAAGCATTATGAGCAGTTCCCAGAACAGCGGTATGGGGATCCCGCGCCGCAGTTTTTCCATAACTTCGTACAGTTCCGTGGGGATGAGCTCGTGGCGCGAATCCGACACTATGAGGAAAAGCGAGGGCAGATAGAGCGCCGTGAGCAGCGAGACGAAACGCAGAAGCCGCATAAACGTGGCGTAAAACGGCGAACGCAGATAGTCTTCCGCCGACTGGAGCGATTCCATAAAAATATACGGCGCGGTCAGCACGAACGGCGAGCCGTCGCATATCACGACCGCCCTCCCCGCAGCGAGCAGGCTCGCCGCTTTATCGACTTTTTCGGTATACCCGAACGACGGAAAAAAACCGTATTTGTTCTTACGCAGCTTGGATTCCAAATTGCCGCTGTCGACTACGACGGAAAAATCGGCGGCCTGCAGTTTTTCGCGCAGTTTTTCGGCTATTCCCGCCGGTACGCGCCCGTTTACGTACAAAAGCGCCGCGCGCGTGTGCGTGACTTCGCCTTTTACGAACCGTTCGCATTTTAAGTCGGGCGTGCGGATGATTCGCCGGAGCAGGCTCACGTTTTTGTCCATATCCTCGACGAAGGCGGTCTGCGCTCCCTTGACGGTGATATCCGTTTCGGCCTTTGCCGCCGAGCGCCCGAAATAGGCGTCGGCGGAGCAGACCGCGCAGAGCAGTTTTTCGTTCTGCAGCGCCACGAACGCGCTTCCTTCGCAGAGCGAATCGAACACCTGCTGCTCGCCGTTCACTTCTTCGTACGCCGCGGTCTGCAGGATATCGCCTATTGAAGTTATCTGCGCGACGTCGCTTGCGCTCATCAGCGGGCGCAGGATCTTTTCGCTTATATAGTTCTTATCGGCAAGGCCGCTGATCGAGCATATCAGAGCGGATCCCCCTTTGAGCGCGACGCGCCGCACCGAAAGGTCGGCGCACGATTCGAAACGTCCGCGCACTGCGCGTTCGGCGGAATCTATGTTTTCAAACGTCATTCACTTATCACCCGCAAGTTATTTTTTACCGCTTTAAAAAATATATTCCATTATAAAATTATTAACTTATTATCTATTGACACGGATGATTTAGGTGGTATAATATAATTCGACAATATACAATTTTAGGATGGTCTTCGTATGAAGCTTAGGATTTTTACAATAATACTTACCGTGCTCGTCATCTCAATGACTCTCGTCTCGTGCCTCGTCACGCTGCCGCTGAACGACTCTTCTTCGGAAACCGATAAGAGTTCTTCGCCGGCGGAAAGTTCGGAGCCCGGAACGAGCGGCGACCCGGTATCCGTGCCCGAAGACAGCACGCCAGACACCTCGCCCGAGCAGTCGCCCGACCCCGCGTCGCAGGACGTAACGCACGAGGAAAGCAGCGAGCCGCCCGTGGAGGAGTCGTCGACGCCGCCTGTTGAGCAATCGTCCGAACCGCCCGTGGAGCAGTCGTCCGAACCCCCCGCTCCGGTATCCAAGGACCCGGTGGAAGAATCTTCGGAACACTCGCGCGAGCCGGTATCGCAGCCCGAGGAATACGACTATATCCCCGACGTGCCGGGACTTCCCTACACTTCGTACGAAGGTATGACCAAGAGCAAGCTCACGGCTTCGGAATACGACGCGTATTTCAAGGATTCGATGTTCATAGGGCTTTCGATATTCGTGCATTTTTCCACCTTCAACGAGACCATGCTCACCAAATATCCCGGATTCTTGGGCAACACGATAATATTTGCGAGATCCAACTTTTCGGCGTACAACAACTTCAGGTATAAGCCCACCGACGAAGATTCGGTGCATCCCAAACTTAACGGCGTGAAGATGACCTGCGAAGACGCTGTCAAGGTATCCGGCGTGAAGACCGTGTATCTTTCGATAATGGCGCTGAACGAGCTGGGCATCTACAAAGACGACTGCGTAAAGAAAACTTACGACAGCACGGTCAAGCTCATAAACGCCATAAAAGCCAAATCCCCTTCGGTGGAGATAGTCATACTGAGCAACACCTATATGGTGTACGATTTCAACAACTTTAAGAACTTAAACAACGGCAACATTTCAGCGCTGAACAATATGATGCTCGATTACTGCAACGAACACGGGATGGATTTCATCGACGTTTCGACCATGCTGATGGACGGCAACGTGCTCGCCGACAAATACTGCCGCGACGCGCATTCCGGCAGCGGCTGCCATTTGAACAACGACGGCTTCGCCATCTGGACCTGCGTGTTCCGCAATTACGCGTATCTCAAACAGAAAGGGCTTTACGAAAACCCGCCGTTCATGCCCACCTACACCAAGAACAAATAAAGCGTTTTGAAAAGAGGGACCGATATGAAAAAAGCATTAGCGTTGCTGCTCGTAATAGGCTGCGTGTTCTGCGCCGCCTGCGCGGGGAGCGAAAAGAAGCTCGCCTGCACGATGGACGGACTTTTCGATATGATATGCCAGGTGAACGCCGAAGGCGATATGTTCGCGCGCAGCGCAGACCGTCTTGAAGAGCTCGGCATACCCGCGGACAGCTTTAAGGCCGGCAGATTTATGATACCCGAAGAAAGCGCCGGAGTTGAAACCATAGCGTTTTTCGAAGCCGTCGACGGCGATCAGGCGAACGTGATCAAAGCCGCGCTCGAAGCGTACGTGAACGCCACCAGAGTAGAACAGAAAGACTACAACGCCGAAAACTATCAGGTAGCTCTCGACGCCGAAGTGGTAAAGGAAGGCAACTACGTTTACCTCGTTATGTCCAGCGCCAAAGAAGCGATACTCAAGATAATCAACGACAATCTCAAATAAAACATTCAGAGGCGAACAATGAATCTCAGACACCGCAAAAGAACGGCGCTCATAGTATTCTTGCTGTGCCTGCCGTTGGCTTTAATTGCGTATTTCCTGTTCACTTTCACCAACGAAAAACTCAACGCCGACGAAATAACGAATATGGAGATAACGAGCGACGGCGCGGACGCGATCGTTTACACCGACCGCGAAAGCATAAGCTTTTACACCGAGCTGTTTCTGGCTTCTTCCAAGCTCAATTCGCCTATGCGCGAACTGGAAAACGAACCGGCGGTAAAGGTGAGGCTCGAGCGCGAGGATTCGGTGCTCACGTACGTCATCTACCCCGAGCTTTCAGAGACCGGGTGTATGTTCACCGATCCGCGCGGCGTGTGCTATCTTATCCCCAAGGAAGACGCGCGCGCGATGCTTTCGCGCAAGGAATTCTCGTTCCTTTACGTGGCTTCGGCGCTGCCCGAGCTGACTATAGTTTCGGGCTCCTCGTCGACCGAGATACTGCCCGTTTCGTACGGCTGGTATTATAAAAAGCAGGACGGCGCGTACGAGCAATACAAAGAAAAACCGGTGACCGAAGGCGGCGAATACGCGCGCATTTATTCCAACCGCAGCAATTCGATGCCCTTCAGCCGCAAGCCGGACGAGCTGAGCGTGACCATAACCGACAAAGACGGCAATATCCTGCCGCAGACCGAGCTCGGCCCGCTGGTGTTCGGCAACGACACGGTGCTCAAAGTCACCGTGAACGCCACCTGGCTCCGCACCGGCGCGGGCAACTGCGACGGAAGCGCGTCTTACGATTTTGAACTGCTCTACGACATCCCCGCCATACTCACGCTTTCTTCCGACACGGCGCAGATAGGCGGCGGAGTGGTGATAAACGTGCGGTTTTTGAACGAAGACGAGACCGTGACGCTTAAATCCGGGCTCGACCTGGGAGAACTGTATTTCACCGAAAACGAAGGCGTAAAGACCGCCGTGCTGGGCGTTGCGGACACCAACTTCCCCGGCAAATACGAAATAGAGTACACCATAGGCGACAACACCGATTACTTCGACCTCACCGTGGCGGGAAAGACCCAGGACGAAAGGGCCGAGATCTACCGTATGAGCGTAAGCGACGAGCTCTACGAGCAGGCGCTGAGCGATTCCGCCAAAGCGGAGCTGAACGGCATAATCGAATCCATATACTCGACCGCCCCCGAAAAGACTTATTCGGTACTGGGATTCGCCAAGCCGGTCTCTTCGGGCAAGCTGGTCCAGCCCTACGGCACGCGCGTTATAGCCAACGTGAACAACACGACCGACACGCATCTGTTCTACGCCATAGGCAACACCTATTCCGTGGATAAAGAGGCCGGGGTCTACGCCGCCGCCAAAGGCAGGATCGCTTATACCGGCGAATGCGGGACTTTGGGAAAAGTGGTCATAATCGACCACGGCTGCGGCGTTTTCAGCTGGTACTACGGGCTCAGTTCCATAGAGCGCGGCGAAGGCACCGAGGTCGGTCCTTCCACGCTGCTGGGCAAGGCCGGAGTCAACCCCTACGACAACACTTCCATAGTGGGCTTCTGCGTCACGGCGGGCAAAGTGTTCATAAATCCCATACCTTAAAAATAACGAATAAACATAAGCATCATGCCGCGTCTTTGCCAAAAGGCGCGGCTTTGGTTTTGCGGAAAGGAAGAAAAAGGATGAAAAGGATAAGCGTGGCGGTAATGCTCGTTACCGCGTCGGCGGCGACGGTCTTGTGCGGCGCGTTCCTGCTTTGGGGAGGCGGCGGCATAGAAGCGATCCCGGCAAAGCGCGAATGCGCCGAGCTGCTTGCGGCGTGCCTTGCCGAAAGCGTTTTCTTTGCGGTGCTTTGCGAATACATACTGTAAAAAGGCAGACGGGCGGTCCGGAAAAAACGGGCCGCCTTTTTTGTCAGTTCGTATTGACAAACGCGCGGCGCGGGAGTATAATGTAAGAAAAATAAGAAAGGTAGGAAATATATGAAAGACAAAGCCGAAGGACGCTTTATCGTCAGCGTCAAGGTCGGTCCCAAGGGGCAGATCACCATCCCCAAGGAAGCGCGCGCTATGTTCGACATTTCGGTAGGCGACACTCTTATGGTCCTGGGGGACAAAAAGCGCGGGATAGCGCTTTTGAAAGACGATATGTTTTACGGATTGATGGAGGCAAACGATGGCGATAAAAACTTATGAGCTGTGCAAGGAATACAAAGACGTAAAGGCTATTGACCGGCTAACGCTTGAAATCCGCGAAAACGAGATTTTCGCGCTGCTGGGCGTGAACGGAGCGGGCAAGACCACCACGGTCAAAATGCTTTCATGCCTCACCCGCCCCACTTCCGGCGACGCCGAAGTTATGGGATATTCGGTGACGAAAGAGCCCGAAAAAGTCAAATCGGTCATAGATATTTCGATGCAGGAGACCGCCATAGGCAGAAACCTGACCGTTATGGAAAATCTGAAATTCTACGCAAAGATACGCGGACTGGACGAAGCCGCGGCAAAGGAACGCATAGACGAAATGATAAACGCGTTCGGTTTTGAAAAGGTGCTCAAAAAGCGCGGCAAGACGCTTTCCGGCGGTTGGCAGCGCAAGCTTTCGATCGCGATGGCGCTGCTTTCCAAGCCGAAGGTGCTTTTTCTGGACGAGCCCACGCTGGGGCTCGACGTGCTGGCGCGCCACGAGCTTTGGGATATGATACGCAGGCTCAGAGGCGGCACGACCGTGGTGCTCACCACGCACTATATGGAAGAAGCCGAAAAGCTTTCGGACCGCATAGGGATAATGAAAGAAGGCAGACTTATAGCAGTCGGGACCGCCGAAAGCTTTATCCGAACCACCGGCTGCCAGAACTTTGAAGACGCGTTCATTGCTACGGTGACGGAAGGGGGCTTGAAATAATGAAATCTCTTAAACGTATATACGCGTTCGCTGCAAGGAACATAAAAGAGACGATACGCGAGCCGCTCACGCTGATATTTATGTTCGCGTTCCCGCTGTTTATGGTGGCGCTGTTCTATTCCCTGTTCCATTCCGCCGCGCCGCAGTTCACGATGGCGAATCTCGCGCCCGGGATGATGGTGTTCGGCCAGGCGTTCATTACGCTGTTTTTAGGCATACTCATCGCGTCCGACCGCGCGTCGTCGTTCGTCATACGCCTTTACACCACCGAGCTCAAACCGATGGAATTCCTCGCAGGGTATGAGCTTTCGATGGTGCCGGTCGCGCTCCTTCAGGCCGTGCTCATTATGGCGGAAGCTATGATCATAGACCCCTCGTTCGCTTCGTGGAACGTGCTGCCCGCCATAATCATAGGACTTATCCCCGCAAAGCTGTTCCTTTCGTTCGGCGTGCTGTTCGGCTCGTTCTGCACCGAAAAGACGGTCGGCGGCGTGTCTTCCATAGTCATAACCGCGCAGTCGATGCTCAGCGGTATGTGGTATCCGCCCGAAGGGCTCAGCGGCGCGTTCGTCACGCTGATGGACATACTTCCCTTCAAGAACGCCGCGCTCGCGGTGAGCAGCGTGGCGACCGGCAACGTGAGCGTGGAAAACACGCTTGTCCCTTCGCTAATCGTGCTCGGCTACGCCGTGGCGATATGGATAGCCGCGGTGTTCATCTACCGCCGCAAAATGATACAGTAGCTGCATCTTGACACACGGCGTTTGCGGATATATAATATTGATATCCCCAAACACGAAAGGAGAGCCGTTATGCCCTCGTTTTATGCCAGAGTGACGCTCAACTATTCCTACGCACAGAAAATGATAGAAGAACAGAAATCGCCTTTTTCGGATTTTGTGAAAGGATTCCCCGCAGAAGCCGGATGCGTATCGGTGAACGAAAGGTTCACGTTCGGTATATTCCGCTTGGATTCTTCCGATGCGGATTCGTGCCGCGGGATGATAAAAGAAGTCTGGGACCGCACGTCTGAAGGCGACGGCGGCGATATAAGCGTTTTGCTGACTCCCGACGACGGCAGCAGCACCGCCGAACTGATGCGCGTCATTTATAACGTGTATTACGGCGTGGAACCGTATCAGGCGCTGGTGACCGAGCTGACCGCGGCGATCCCTTTGCTCAAAGAACGCGGAGCGCTTGGCGCCGTGAGAAAGCGCAACTACCTGTTCGCCATCGACGGCGGATGCGGGTTCACGCGGCTGCTTTCGTCGTTCGGCGACTATCTGCACAAGATGCAGGTGTACGAATCCACCGAGGAAGAACGCACCAAATATATAGAATACAAGCTCGCCAAAGAAAGCGGCAACGGCTTTACGGGCGTGGACGATTTTATCGGCGCGCTGCGCGAAGGCACCGAAAAGCCCGACCTGAGCATTATAGGCGTTGATATTTCGTCTTTTCTCGAAGGGCAGAAATTCGACGAGCTCAGAAACGTGCTCCGCCGGATGGAACGCTACCAGAACGATTATATCTTTGCGTTCCGCATCCCGTTTCTTGAAAAAAAGGCCATGGACGACGTGGCGTCGGTCATCGCGGACGTGTTGTATCTGAAAGTGATACAGATCCCGCCGCTCCACGACGCCGTGATGTACGATTTCGCCTGGGACTGCATACGCGACCTGGGTTATTCCTGCGACAGCACGCTGGCGGAAACGCTGTTTGCGCGCATACGCAAGGAAAAACAGGACGGCCGTTTTTACGGGTTCAAGACCGTTGAAAAGATCATAAACGAAGCCGTGCTTATAAAAGCGAACCGCGACGCCGCCGAGGAATACGCCGGCAGAACGGTCGACCGCAAGACGATAATGCCCGCCGACGTGGAGGCGCTGAACCCCAAAGAAAAAGCCAAAAAGACCGGCTACGACGAGCTCGCCGAGCTCATTGGCATGGAAAAGATAACCCAAAAGGTGCGCGAGATCGTCGCACAGGTCAGGTATTCGATGAAACAGGAAAAAGTCGACCGCCCGTGCATACATATGCGCTTTGTGGGTTCGCCCGGTACCGGCAAGACCACGGTGGCGCGTATAATAGGGCAGATATTCCGCGAGGAAGGCATTCTGCGCAAGGGCGCGTTCATGGAATATTCCGCGCGCAGTCTGTGCGCCGAATACGTGGGCCAGACCGCCGTCCGCACCGCCGCGATATGCCGCGACGCGTACGGATCGGTGCTGTTCATAGACGAAGCATACGCCCTGTACGACGGTTCGCGTTCGAGCAACGACTACGGCCGCGAGGCGCTGACCACGCTCATTTCGGAAATGGAAAACCACCGCGACGATATGCTCGTCATAATGGCGGGCTACACCGACGATATGGAGACCCTCATGCAGGGCAACGCCGGATTGCGAAGCCGTATGCCGTTTATGATAGAATTCCCCAACTACACGCGCACCCAGCTTTACGAAATATTCATGCTGATGGTAAGAAAGAACTTCGACTACGAACCCGGGCTCGAAGAGGAAGTCCGCAAATTCTTCGATTCGATATCGCAGGAATACTACGACTCGCACGAGTTCGCCAACGCCCGCTTCGTGCGCAACCTTTACGAGCGCACCTGGTCCAAAGGCGCCACCCGCGCCGCGCTCGAAGGTCTGCCCCGGCTGAAACTGCTCAAACAGGATTTTATTGCGGCGAGCGGCGAAAAAGAGTTCGGCGAAAAGCTGCAGAAAGAGACGCGCATAGGATTTTAAGTATACATAAAAAAAGAGCTTTTCCGCAAATCACACGGAAAAGCTCTGTTTTTTTATTCGGTTTTGCGCCGTTTGAAAGGCAGGCGGAAAGTCGTTGCGAAAATGGCTTTGTCGGCAAGAAGTATGAGCTGCGGCAGCACCGTAAGCACCGCCAGCACGGATATCACCGCTCCGCGGCCCACGGCGTGGCCTATATGGCCCACGTAAACGTCGCTTACGCGGTAAGCGATTATGAACCCCGCGGCCGCCATTATGGCGCCGGAAGTGATAAGAGTGGGGAAGCTTTCGTTGACCGCGCGTTTGACGGATTCTTTTTTATCGTACGTTTTGCGGTTTGCGAGATACCGGCTCATCATAACTATGGCGTAATCTATGGTGGCGCCCATCTGGATCGCCGAAACGATCATATTCGTGACAAAGGAGGCGCGCATCCCGAGTAGATACGGGATGGAAAAGTTGATCCAGATACTTCCCTGGATGACGAACACCAGCGCCGCCGCCGCGACCGGGCTTTTGAAGGTGAACAGCAGTATGAGGAACACAAACACCACCGTCAGCACGGAAATGAGCACCGAGTCGCTCTTATACGAATCGCGCAGGTCGCGCGCCACGGCGATATCGCCGACTATGAGCGCTTTCCCGGACCCGAACTCGTCTTCGCAGATCGAGCGCAGCTTTTCGACGAACAGTTCGCTTTCTTCCCCTTCGACGGGGAGCGAGGTGCTTATTATAAGGCGGTCGTATTCTTTGCCACAAAGCTGAGTGCAGGCGGTCTCGAGCCGCGCGCGGTATTCCGAAAGCATAAGCGTCTGTTCGGGCGTGAGCGCGACGGCGCCCGAATCGATCTTGCCGAACAGATACATCGCTACGTCGACAAGCGGGAACGCGAACCCGGATCCGTCGTCGACGAGCGCGCGGATATCGCCGTTTTCGAGCCGGAAACCTTTATAAAGCAGGGCCGCGTCTTCGCTGCTCACTCCGAAAAGGTTTGCAAATTCCGCGGACGTGAAGCGGTCGGTGACGTATCCGCCGCCGAATTCCGCGCTTGCGAGCCCCAGCGCCGAGACGACGGACGAAAGCTGCGTTATTTTTTGCACCGCGGCGCGCTGAGCGCCGTATTCGCCCGCGGGGACGAGTATCACCGCTTCGGCGCCCGGGTGGAAAGTTTCGTCTATGGTGTGCATCGCGTCGCGGCTTTCGGAACTCACTATTTCGGAGACCGACGAATCGCTGAAAGCGTATTCGGTCTTGCCGGAAAGGATCACCGCCGCGGGCAGGATACACGCGAAAACTATGAGGAACACCGGTATCTTTTTGGCGAGTATCGCGCCCCATCCGCTGATATCCGGCACTAGCGAGCGGTGCACGGTCTTCTTAAGCGGTTTCTGGAAGACGTATATCATACACGGCATAAGCAGGAACACGGTGAGCATACTGCACACGATCCCTTTTGCCAGCACTGTGCCGAGATCATATCCCAGACGGAACTGCATAAGCATAAGCGCGACGAGGCCCGAAACGGTGGTCAGCGCCGAAGAGGATATTTCTTTTATGGATTTGGAAAGCGATACGACGAGCGCTTCCCTGCTTTCGGGGCACTGCGTGAGTTCGAACTGATACCGGTGGGCGAATATGATGGCGTAATCTATTGCGAGCGCGAGCTGAAGTATGACCGCGACCGAATTGCTGATGGAAGATATTTCGCCCAGCCAGTGATTGGTGCCCATATTGAAAAGCGCGGCGAAAACAAAAACTATTGCAAAAACGACCACTTCGAAATAACTTTTGGAAGTGAAAAGCAGCACGGCGGCGATAACGACGGCGGCTATTGCCATCACTCCGATCATTTCGCTTGCGAGTTTATCTATGTAATTATTGCCCATTTTGGCGTAAACGTAGTTTTCGTGGCCCGATACCAGTTCGCGTATCTGCTCTACCGACCGCGTGACCGACTGCCCGCCGGGGCGCGACGAAAGAGACACGTCAAACAGCGCGGCGTTATCTTTGAAATGCGAATCCGACGAATCGAACTCCGTCATAACGACGTTTTCCACGCGGGATATCTCGTTTGCTATCGACTGCGCCTGTTCGAACGTGACGCCTTTGACCATCACGCGCGCGGATTCGAACGGCGGGAATTCTTCTTCCATCACCGAAAGCCCGCGCCTCGTTTCTGAGCTCGGCGGCAGAAAAGCCGCGAGTTCGCCGTTGGTCTTCACTTTTCCCAGCGAAAGGGCGCAGTACACCGCAAAGACCGCGAACAGCGCGAGTATGATATAGCGGTATTTGACTATGCGCGCGGCGGCGGAATAAGTGAGGTCCGGCTTTGCGCGCCGTTCGGTGATGCCGTTCAAAAGGACGCCCTCCGTACAAAGATTTCTTTTTATGCGA
>JAEEGF012315029.1_pt1 | contig 36121 bp, 27 predicted proteins | sample 9134171 | NCBI WGS metagenome assembly JAEEGF01 (sample SAMN16246542, study PRJNA631951) | gut metagenome | biome: gut microbiome; feature: rumen; material: AP-attached | host: Bos | place: Iran: Karaj | collected 2018-10
TGTGGAATTCATGAATTCTAATGTAGCTTGTATGGTAGATGCTAAGCTTATTGAACTTGATAGAGACCTAGATCCATTTAAGAAGGGTTATAAGTGGGCAGATGCAGATGTTTCAGAGGCAGCAGCCTACATGCAGAAGCTCGTATACGATAAGGCCTACTATAACAGAATCAAGCAGGCAGCTTATGAGCATGCTAGAACGCACTTGGCTTATGAAAATGTGGCTAAGAAGGTTAAGGATAGAATAGATAAGATTAGTGGGGTAAACTAAAGCAATTATTATTTAAAGGGATATATGTAAGAAGGTATTGGAAATGGATAAGGAAGAGAAGAAGGATAATAGCAGTGTAAAATCGCCTGTATGGGCATATGTAAGATCGGTAGTTTTTATACTTGGTTTAGTGGCTTTCGTTTGGATATGTAATTTTGCATTGATAGGAGATAGCTATGTTAAATACATTATTACAGCTGCTGACAGAGGTTATGATCTTAATGAAGATGGAAGCCAGATGGGAGATACAGTAGGCTTTGACACAGTTATACTTGGTGGCAGCCATGGTAGATGTGCCATTGACCCATTTATTGTGGATGAAGTATTAGACACTAACTCCATCAATCTTTGCATTCCTGGAGAAACAGTTAAGGATTCCTATTATTTATTATTAGAAGCAGCTAAGAATAATGATGTTAAAAGGGTTATCTTAGATGTGGACTATCAGTACTATTTAGGAGACCAGACAGGAGGGGCTTTTGATAGAGCCTTTATATATTACCAGTTATCTTGGAGTTCACCAGTTAAGTGGTTATATATGATAGAAGATGGCAATGTCTTAGATATTAGAAATGCAATTTCAATGAGAAATAACTATCATTATTCCCTTGATTATATTAAGGAAAATGTTGAATATAAATTAACTCATGACAATAATTACAATATATATAAGTTAAGAGAAACAGATTGTCCAGGAACCTATAAGGGAAAAGGTTTTTATTACACACCTAGATGCGAATTTAATAGTGCTTTTGGGGATTGTCATGCAGAAGACTATGACCAGCCAGTACATAAGGTTCCAAGAGCGTATTTTGAAAAGATTAAAAAGTTTTGTGATGAAAATGGAATAGAACTAGTATGTGTTTATTCACCAATCTCAACAGATTCAAGAAGCATAATTGATATGGATAAGGTTCATGAAACAATGTCCGATTTTTTCAATGAATATGATGTGACCTTTATAGATTATAACGAGGTGGATTCAAGTATACTTGATTGCTCAAAGGATAATTATCTAGATGCAGAAGGTCATATGTGTGGAGATTTCGCGGAAGTTTATTCGAAATTACTTTCTACTAATATCAAGAGTCTTCAGACGGAAAGCTGTGAAGAATTGATTAATGAATTATATGGGAAGGTGGATTAACTATGTCATTTTTAAAAGTTTCCTTTTTCTTATTTTTAATAGTAGGAGCAATTATATATTATATAATTCCAAAGAAATTACAGTGGGTTTGGCTACTCGTATTAAGCTTTATTTATTACTTTAGCTTTAGTATTCCTTGTAGTTTAGCCCTAGTTTATATAACAACAATAATTTATGTTGCAGGCCGTTTTATTACAAAACTAGAAAACGACAGAAAAGCAGCAATAAAGCCAGAAGGTGTGAAATTATCTAAGGATGAGAAAAAGATAATAAAAGAAAAGTACACTAGAAAGAAAAAGATAGTTGTGGCTGTTGCCCTTATCTTTGCCTTTGGTTTACTTGCTGTTATTAAGTACTCAGACTTTGCAGTTACAAACTTTAATAGAGTCTTTGGTTCTTCTTATAAGAGTCCAATCTTTGTGCTACCTCTAGGTTTATCCTTCTTTACATTTCAGGCAGTTAGCTATGTAATAGATGTTTACCAAGGAAAATGTAGTGCGGAAACAAATTACTTTAAGATGCTCCTCTTCGTATCTTTCTTCCCTCAGATTATGCAGGGTCCTATTGGAAGATATGACCACTTTGTGGAAGGTGGCTTGTTTAGTGAACATGAGTGGGATTTAAAAAGAGCTCAGTTTGGTATTCAAAGAATCGGCTGGGGTTTATTTAAGAAACTTGTCCTTGCAGATAGAGCAGGGGTTGTAGTTTCAACAGTTACTGCAAATGTAGCTGCTTATGGCGGTTTTACTAATGTAATTACATTACTTATGTATTCAATTCAGTTATACATGGATTTTTCAGGTGGTATCGACATTGTTATAGGTGCTGCACAAATCTTTGGTGTAACTATGGATGAAAACTTCAGACAGCCATACTTTAGTAAGTCTATTGGTGAGTTCTGGAGAAGATGGCATATAAGCCTTGGTGCTTGGATGAAGGATTACATTTTCTATCCTTTCTCTTTAACTAAAGCAATGAATAACTTGGGTAAATGGGGAAGAAAACACTTCGGAAAGCACTTTGGAACAGTAATTCCAATCTGTCTTGCCAATTTACTGATCTTCTTTATTGTAGGTGTTTGGCATGGCGCTGAGTGGAGATATATCTGTTATGGTATTTATAATGGTGTGATTATTGCTGTTAGTGCAGCACTTAAGCCTTACTTTAAGAAGGGTTTAGAAGTTTGTCATATTAATGCTAAGGGAAAGTTTTGGAGCGTGGTTTCTATAATTAGAACTTTTATCTTAGTAAATATCGGATGGATTTTTGATATTTGCGTAGGTGGAATGGGCGATTGTGCTACATTTTTCAAGGGGTTATTTCAGGCTTGGAAGCCAGCAGAGATTTCCTTTGCACATATGCTTGAATTAGGTCTATCAAAGTATGATTGTGTTATACTTCTTATTGGTTGCTTAATTGTTCTTTTTGTAAGCATAAAGAAGGAACTTGGTGTATCTATTAGAGAAAGCCTTGCAGTAAAGCCACTTGTGGTTCGCTGGGCAGTTTATTATGCGGTATTTGCTATGATTCTATTACTAGGTCATATAAGTAATTGCGGTGGCTTTATGTACGCAGTATTTTAGGAGAAAAGAATATGAGTCTTTTGAACGCTTTTAAGATAGTAAAAGATGAGGGAATGAAGACCTTTGGCCATGTTTTAAAGGAGAAGTTGGCAGAGAGAAAAGATGACAATTACAGATATAATAAAATCATAAAAAACACAGAAGAATCCATTAAGGATAGCTATAAGGACGTGACAGAGCTAGATGTGGATTTAATAGATTTGACTAATATTAGAGAGCTTAGCCGCCTAAGGGAGAGAGTGGCGGATATTAAGACAGAGTATATTAGTTTTGTGGATGATAGATTCTATCTTGAATCCGATTGTTTAAACATGGTTACAGGAGTGTTTGAAAGCCTTAAAAGAACTGGCAAGGACGTGGATGTATTCTATGCTGATGAAGATTTTATAGATAAGAAGAATAAAAGATTTAATCCAGACTTTAAGGCGGAGTTTTCCTTTGATACTTTGCTTTCTTATAATTACATAGGTGAGTTTTGGTGCGCCAAGAAAGATAAGATTCTAAAATGCATTGATGAATTAGAAGAAAATGATTTAATTAACATTGAGAATCCAAGTCTGATAAAGTATAAGATGCTTATTCTAATGGCCTTATCTAATGGGAAATTCTACCATATCAATAGATGCTTGATGCATAAGAAGGAAGAGATTAGATATAATCAGGCTTTCTATGAAGATGCGGCTGGTTTTATAAAGAAGATGTGGGCGAATAGTAATGCAGCTGATTGTAAAGAATCAGTTTGTAAAGAATCAGTTTGTGAAGAATCAGTTTGTGAAGAATCAGATTGTAAAGATATAGATTGCAAAGAATTCAGAAAACTAGAGCTTAGGACTGATAAGTTAGAAAGTCCGGTTTCTGGCCATGAGGCTGTTAATCATATCTTTTATAACACTGCCAAAGAAAAGGTTTCTATTATTATTCCATCAAAGGATAATCCGGAGCTTGTTAGTAAGTGTTTGAGCGCAATTAAGAAATATACTTATGTTTCAAGCTATGAGATTGTTTTGGTTGATAATGGCAGCAGTGAAGAAAATAAGGCGAAGATAGAAAATTTAATAAAGGAATTTATAAAGGATTCCGGAGTTAATGTTAAATACATTTTTGATAAAAAAGACTTTAACTTTGCTTATATGTGCAATCTTGGTGCTAAGAATGCAGAGGGCGAGTATCTTTTATTCTTAAATGATGATGTAGAAATTATTGAAAATATTTTACCACAAAATCAGGACTGGTTAAGTGTTCTTACAGGCTTTGCAAGTCAGAAGAATACTGGTTCTGTGGGAGTTAAGTTATTATATCCTGATAAGAAGCATATTCAGCATGTGGGTATTGTAAATTACGAAGAGGCTGGTTTTGCTCACGTATTTGCTAGAGAAGAGGATGAGAAGCCTTTGGGACATTTACGTAACCGAGCTGATATGGATTGTTTATGTGTAACAGCGGCTTGTGTGCTTGTTTCAACTAAGAAGTTCTGGCAAGTAGGCGGCTTTAATGAAGATTTGGTGGTTACTCATAATGATGTAGAATTAGGATTAAAGCTTTATGAGGCTGGCTATAATAACGTGTTGGTTAATTCAGTTAAGCTTATTCACCATGAATCCTTAACTAGAGGAAGTGATGGGGAAGATGAGAAAAAGAGCAGAAGAAATATGCTTGAAAGAGAGTTAACTTACAAGTTACATCCTAACTTAAAGAAGCGAGATCCATTTTATAGCCCTTTCTTAAGCCAGATGGAATTTAATGAAAGAGTTAACTATGCGCTTATCTATGATGAGGAGTTATCAGAAATAAAGGAAATAGAGGGCCGAGACTTTGTATATAATGAAGAAGATATTGTGGCTAAGATAACCTCTGTTGTTGTAGAGGATAAGTTAAGTATTAGAGGCTTTGCTTATTACGGTTGCGATGAGTTGGATGGTGGCTCGAAAGGCGATTCGAAGGATGATTTAAAGCAGGGACTTGCTGGCAGTGATAATAATGATAATAAAAACAACGATAAGAAGTGCCATCGAAAGGCTAGAAGGGCTAATAGGAAGGGCTTAAGGGTTAGTTATATCCTTAAGGGCGAAGATGCGGTATATGAGATTAAAGCTGGCAATAAATGCGATAGAATGGCACATCAAAGGTTTAATTTGGCTAGTCATTGCAATTATGCAGAAAATTATTGTAACGTGGCCTTGAAGGATATTAAGGCAGGAAGCTATGAGGTTAAGATGCTTTATAAAGGTAGAATTGTGGCGAAAAAGGGCAATATTACTATTGGATAATATTAAAAACTTGATGAATAGCTTTGTTTGTATTATTATAAAGGATGTTTTGACTAGTATAAAAAAATCAGAGGTTAATTATGAGTATTTTTAAGGAATTATATGAATATCGTGAAATGATATTCAGTTTAGTTAGAAAAGATTTAAGAGGCAGATATAAGGGTTCAGTGCTTGGTTTCTTCTGGACTTTCTTGAATCCATTTTTACAGTTAATGGTATTTACATTAGTTTTCTCAATTATTATGCCACAGGATATAGATCAGTATTATCTATTCCTTTTTGTAGCCTTGGTACCTTGGATGTTTTTTGCATCTTCTGTACAGGATGGATCAACATCTATTCTTAGAGAAACTAATATGGTTAAGAAGATTTACTTTCCAAGAGAAGTTCTTCCGATTGCTACAGTAACAAGTGGTTTTGTTAATATGTTATTAGTCTTTTTAGTAATATTTGTTACATTAATATTTAGTGGTAGAGGATTAAGTTTAAAGACTATCTTCTATTTACCAGTTGTTATGATCGTACAATATATACTTTGTTTAGGTATTGCGTTAATCGTATCATCAATTACAGTTTACTTTAGAGACCTACAGTACATTTTAGGAATCTTAGTTATGGCTTTACAGTATATGACACCTGTAATGTATGATATGTCTAGAGTTCAAGATGCTGCAGAGAAGATGGGATGGCCACAGATGGTAACATTGTATAATTTAAATCCAATGACACCAATAGTTACTATTTATCGTGATATTTTATATTATCAGAATGTACCTAAGATTAATACTTTGATTGAAGCATTAGTTGTAGGTATAGTGTTTATTGTTGTGGGTGAAATCCTATTTAAGAAGCTTCAGAAGGGCTTTGCAGAGGAATTCTAGAATAAGGAATGGAGTTATTATGGATAAGGAAAACGCTATTGAAGTAAAAAATATATCTAAGAGTTTTAAGGTATATTATGACAAAGGTAATGAGCTTAAGGAAAAGATGCTTTTCTGGAAGAGAAATAGATATGAGAACAGAGTGGTTCTTGATAACATAAGCTTTTCTGTAAAGAAAGGTGAAGCCGTAGGCTTAGTTGGTAAGAATGGTTGTGGTAAGAGTACAACTCTTAAGATGTTAACAAAGATTATATATCCTGATAAGGGAACAATAGAAATGGCAGGCAGAGTATCAAGTTTATTGGAACTTGGAGCAGGCTTTCATCCAGATATGAGTGGTAGAGAGAATATATATACTAATGCAGCTATATTTGGTTTAACAAAGAAAGAAATCGATGAAAGATTAGATGAAATAATAGAATTTTCAGAATTGGGATCTTTTATTGATAATCCTGTTAGAACATATTCATCAGGTATGTATATGCGTCTTGCTTTTTCTGTTGCAATTAATGTCAATGCAGATATATTACTTATTGATGAAATCTTAGCTGTAGGTGATGCTAACTTCCAAGCTAAGTGTTTTAATAAGTTACGTGAGATTAAGGCACAGGGTACAACAATTATTATTGTTTCTCATGCTCTTGGTCAGATTGAAGAAATTTGCGAACGTTCTATATGGGTAAGAGATGGTCATATTGAAGAGATAGGAGCACCTAAGGATGTTCATGAAGATTATCTTAAAGCTATGGAAGAAGAACGAAAAGAACAAGAAGCCAATGAAAGAAAGCAATTAATTGCAGCTGAAGAAGAGCAGGCTAAAAGACTTGCGTGGGAAAAGAGACATGGTAGTTGGGAAGCTAAGATAACAGATGTTAAGCTTTTAAACAAAGATGGGGAAGAAACTAATAAAATTTTTACTTATGAAGATATGACATTAGAGATTCCTTATGAAGTAACTACTCCAGTTAATGATGTTGAAGTTAAGATTGATATTTATAGAATTGATGGTCTATTAGTCTATAGAACATCTTCAGTTTTAAGTGGACTTGGACTTGTTGAATTAAATAAGAGTGATAAGCTAAGTATTAAATTTGAAAGTGTTCCATTTGTTACTAGTGAATATTATGTAAATATTTCTTTTGTAAAGGATGAAGATAAGGAAATAGAAGTATATAAAGAAGCATGTAGATTTATTGTGGAAAGCTCTAAAGGTGAAGGCGGAGTTGCTTCAATGAAGAATACTTGGAATTAACTTTATAACGGAGGATGACATGAAGTCTAAGGCGGAAGAGAATTGGTTTATACATAATGGAAGACATTTAATAAGAATGTTCAGATTGTTTAAACCTTCTAGTATTTCACGAATAATTGAATATATTAAGAAGAATAAGTTTACAGATATCAAGGAAGAAATATATCTTATTATGTATGAAGAAAGTGATTCTCTTACTGTTAGATATCCTGATTGGTTTGAACGACATAAAGTTACACAGCAAGAATTAGAAGAACAAAAAAATACAAGCTTTGATTATATTCCTAAGGTAAGTATTTTAGTTCCTACATATAATACACCAATAAACTTCCTAAGACAGATGATAGAATCAGTAAGAAATCAGTCATATAGTAACTGGGAATTGTGTATTGCAGATGGAAGTAATGAAAAAAGTGAAGTACGTAAGGTTTTACAAGAATATGTAAATAGTGACTCTAGAATAGTTGTGACATATCTAGATAATAATTATGGTATTTCAGGTAATACCAATAAGGCATTAGAACTAGCAACTGGTGAGTTAATTGGTTTATTAGACCATGATGATTTTGTTGAACCTAATTTATTATATGAAGTAGTTAAGAGATTTCAGGATAACGAAGTTGATGTTGTTTATACAGATGAAGATAAGGTGTTAGCACCAAAGTGGAAACATGTAGATCCTAATTTTAAACCGGATTTTAGTATTGATTTGTTGAGATCGCATAATTATATTACCCATTTCTTTACAGTGAGAAAGTCAATAATTGATAGAGTGGGTAATTTTAGAAGTGAATGTAATGGTTCACAGGATTATGATTTGATTTTTAGATGTACTGAAGTTGCTAGAAAAATAGAGCATGTAGCTAAGATATTATATCATTGGAGAATGACAGAAGGTTCAACAGCAGCTAATCCAAGAAGTAAGATGTATTGTTATGAAGCTGGTAAAAAGGCAATTGATGATCATTTATTACGAGTTGGAATAGAGGGTAATGTTGAAATAATGGATTTATGGGGAATGTATCATACAACATATAAGATACAGGGTAGTCCTAAGATTTCAATAATTATTCCTAATAAGGATCATATAGAAGATCTTGATAGATGCATAAGATCTATTGAGAATAAATCTACATACAGAAATTTTGAATTTGTTATAGTAGAAAATAACAGTGAAGATGAGAATACATTTAAGTATTATGAGAATATTAGTAGTGAATTTGACAATATAAAGCTTGTTAAGTGGAATGGAGAATTTAATTATTCTGCAATTAACAATTTTGGTGTTAAGAATTGTGATGGCGAAGTGCTTTTATTGTTAAATAATGATACTGAATTAATAACACCAACAGCATTAGAAGAAATGTTAGGTATAGCATTAAGAAAAGATGTTGGATGCGTTGGAGCAAAACTATTATATGCAGATAACACAGTACAGCATGCAGGAGTTGTTGTTGGTTTTGGTGGATACGCAGGTCATGTATTTAATGGCTTTGGTGATGATAATTTAGGCTATATGGCACGATTACAAATAAATTGTAATTATAGTGCAGTTACAGCTGCATGTCTTATGACAAGAAGAGATGTATATGATTTAGTTGGTGGTTTAGATGAACAGTTTGTTGTAGCATGCAATGATGTAGATTATTGTTTAAAGACTAGGGCAAACGGCCTTAATGTAGTATATAATGCTTTTTCAAAGTGGTATCACTATGAATCTAAGTCAAGGGGCTCTGATGAAGAAGGAGCTAAAAAGCTAAGATTTGAACAAGAAAAAGAAAAATTTAGAAGTAAATGGCCAGATATATTAAGGGATGGAGATCCTTTATATAATATAAATTTCCCATTTACAGAGGGCGCATTTAAGGTAGAAAGAGAATAAGGAGAAATTATGAAAGTAATAGAGCATAGGTCAGAGTATGAAAAGTGGATTGAGAATATTGAGAAACACTATGAACATCTAGATGCTAATAAGTTACAGTATCAACCTAAGATATCAATACTTGTTCCAGTTTACAATGTGTTAGACAGACATTTAATACCATGTATTGAATCAGTTAGAAAGCAGACATATAAGAACTGGGAATTATGTTTAGTAGATGACTGCTCAACAATGGAAAATGTCAAGAAGACATTAAATAAGTATAAGAACAAGGACAAAAGAATAAAGGTTAAGTTTAGGGAAACTAATGGACATATATCACAGTGTACAAATACAGCACTTGATATGGCAACAGGCGAATACATTGCTTTTTTAGATTGTGATGATACTTTAGCAAAATTTGCTCTTAATGAAGTTGTTGAACTTCTTAATAAGAATAGAGATCTAGATTTTATCTATAGTGATGAAGATAAGATTGATGATGAAGGTCATAATAGACACATGCCACATTTTAAACCTGACTGGTCACCGGATACTTTAATGTCTCATATGTACACATGTCATTTTGGTGTGTATAGAACATCAATAGCAAGAGAAATTGGTGGAGATAGAAAGGGATACGAGGGAGCTCAGGATTACGATTTTACTCTTAGATTTACAGAGAAGACAGATAAGATAGCACATATTGATAAAATTCTTTATCACTGGAGAGAAAGAGTTGAATCAACAGCAGCAGATGCAGGCGCTAAGCCATATATACTAGAAGCAGCTAAAAAGACTAAAGAAGACGCTTTAAGAAGAAGAGGATTAAAGGCTAATTTAGAATTAGTAGAAGGAATCTATCAATATAGGGTTAATTATTTAGTAGATGGCAATCCTAAGGTAAGTGTAATTATTCCATCAAAAGATAACTATAATATTTTAGAAAAGTGTATTAGCTCATTTGTTGAAAAGACAAGATATAAGAATTATGAATTTATTCTTGTAGATAATGGAAGTTCTGATGAAAATAAAGAAAAATACACTGAATTAGCTAATAAATATAACATAACATATATATATGAAAAGATGGAATTTAACTTTTCTAAGATGTGTAACATGGGTGTTGCTAAAGCCACAGGTGATTATATCTTATTATTAAATGATGATATTGAAATCATTGATGAAGAATGGCTTGAAAGAATGTTAGGACAGGCACAACTAAAGCATATAGGAGCTGTTGGTGCTAAGTTATTATACGAAGGTGGAGAAAAAATTCAGCATATAGGTGTTGTTAACTATAAGGTTGGACCAGCACATGCATTAGGTAAGTTAAAAGATGATGTGATTTATTATTTCGGTAGAAATAAAATAGATTATAATTCATCGGCAGTTACCGCAGCTTGTCTATTAGTAAGTAGAGCTAAATACGAAGAGGTAAAAGGGTTTGATGAGGATTTAGCAGTTACATATAATGATGTAGATTTTTGCTTTAAGTTAGTTGAAAAAGGATATTATAACATTTGTCGAAATGATGCTGTTCTTATACATTATGAATCAATTAGTAGAGGAAATGATTTCCTGGATAAAAATAAGATGAGACGATTAAATAAAGAAAGAGATCATTTATACAAAAAACATCCTATGTTTGACAGCTATGATCCATTTTATAATTTAAATTTAGCTCAAGATAAATCAGACTATTCGTATAATTATACTAAAGTTGATAGAACTATTTCTGTAAAGACAGTAAAATTAATAGATGAAAATATCTATAACAAGTATGAAAATGGTATTGCATATATGATAGATAATGTAATTGTTGGCAAGGATATTTACATTAGAGGATGGATGTGTACTAATAACCGTATAGAAGGCTTAATTAAGAGATATCTTATATTAGAAGATAAGAATGGAAGAATAGCACGTGTTAAACTTAACAGATGTAAGCGTAATGATGTAAAGGGCAAACAGGGAATCACATATGCTAAGACAGGTTTTGAGATATGTGTTCCTAGAAATGCTGTTGAATTAGATGGCAGTAAATATAAAATTGCTCTTTATTCTGAATTACCAACTGGAAAGAAGTACTATGAGAATACTTCAGAGGTTGTTGAGTTATTTTAGGAGAGTGAAGAGGATAAAATGGTAAAGATAGAAAAGAATAAAGTTGCGGAATTAGCTGTTATTATAGTAATAACGTTATTGTTTCTAATATACGGTAAAACAACTTTAAATGATGGATTTTATGGATTTAGAAAATTATACTTAATTATTTCTGTGGCGCTTATTGTGTTATGTTTAGTGAATTTCTTTGCAACTGAAGTAAAAAAAATAAGTGTTGTTAAATTGTATTTGATTAACGGAATTATATTAGGGATTATCATTAATATGTTAATACCTGTTTTTTCAGTTCCAGATGAGCCAGTTCATTTGGCAACAGCTTATAATATTTCGAATAAGATACTTGGAAAAGAAGTTGCTTATGATGGAATATATATGCGAAAATGTGATGCTGAATTACAATTAGAAACGCTAGGAGTGAGTGAGACATATTTGGATGAATATCTTTCGTATTTTCATGAGCCTACCGGGAATACAGAAATGGTAAAAACAGCTTATACACAGATGACAGTACCATTGTTTCAATATGTAATTCCAGCGTGTGGAATTACTGTGGGAAGGTTGTTGGGTCTAAATGCTGTTTGGACATTAGAGCTTGGAAGAATTTTCAATTACATAATGTTTGTTATAATTGTTGCTTTAAGTATTAAAACCATACCATATGGAAAGAATATTATATTAGCAGTAGCTATTATACCAACCATGTTTCAGCAGGCATTTTCATATAATTACGATTGTATAATAAATGCATTTGCAATATTATCAGTGGCGTTAGCTTTAAAATTAAAGGCAGAGGAAAAGAAAAAAATAAAATACATAATTGCATTACTTATATCAATTATGGTTATGGTTGTAGTTAAGAGTCATGCTTATATGGCGTTTATTTTGTTATTATTTGTAGCCTTTGACAAGGAAGTAAAAAATTCCTTTATTAAATTAAAGGAAAAGTTGAAGAATAATAAAATAATAGTATTAATTATAGGGGCAATATTACTAGCAGTATGTGTTGTGATTGTCTACTTTGTAATTAACAAGATAATGATAATAAAGAAAGAACCAGTTACACAGGTATTATCGTATTGTGAAAAAGATGGGTATACATTATCGTATGCATTAAATTACCCTGTTGATACGATTATTTTATATTTCAGAACTTTATTTGAAAAATCGACATTTTATATGATGTCTTTATTTGGAGGTCATATGGGATGGCTTAACTTGTCAATATCATATTTTGCGATGTTGCCTATTATCATTATGGTTTTATTACTTTCATGTAATGAGGGCAATGAGGCTGGTTTGATAAAGAAAAAAGATAAATTAGTATTTGCAATGGTCTGTATAATATGCGTATTATTTATATGTACTGGAATGTTTTATTCATGGACACCTATAAGTTTTTTGGTAATTGAAGGTGTGCAGGGAAGATATTTTTTACCAATAATGCCTATGTTCTTATTCCTTATATATTCTTCTAAGGGAATTATAGTAACAAGTCCTTTAAAGGGAAAAATATATAGATTTATCCCAGTTATATATGCATTTTATTTAGTTAATCTAATGATGATATATTAGAATTAGATAAGTAAATATCAGAAAAGTATGATATTAGAGAGGAATAAAAATGAAGAAGCTTATCATCATTCCCGCTTATAATGAAAGCGAGAATATTGAAAAAACTGTGGAAAATATTAAAGTAAATGCCCCAGATTTTGACTATGTTGTAATTAATGATTGTTCAACAGATAATACATTGGATATCTTAAAGTCACACAATTATAATTACGTAAGTTTACCAATTAATTTAGGAATCGGCGGTGCAGTACAGACTGGATACAAGTATGCTAAGGAATTTGATTATGATGTTGCAGTACAGGTTGATGGTGATGGTCAGCATGATCCAGTATTTTTAAACTATATGGCTGATTATTTACAGGAACATGAATTAGATATGGTAATTGGTTCACGATTTATTGATAAAGAAGGCTTTCAGTCTTCATTTATGAGAAGGGTTGGAATTAATTATTTTACAGGGTTAATACGATTATTAACTGGCAAGAAGATTACAGATCCTACATCAGGTCTTAGAATGGCAGGGAAGAAGGTAATTAATCTATTTGCGGACAACTATCCAGTTGATTACCCAGAGCCGGAAACAGCTGTAACAGCTATTAATAATGGTATGAAGATAGAAGAAATTCCAGTAATTATGAAGGAACGTCAAGGTGGTGTTTCATCTATTACATTAAAGAAATCAGTTTATTATATGGTAAAGGTTACATTAGCTATTATAATAGAGCGATTAAGGGGAAGGAGGTAATTAGTATATGATGTCATTAAGACTAAGAATAATAATTGCAGCAATTCTTCTTATTGGGCTATTATATGTTATTCAGAAGATTAAGAAGGGTAAATTAGAATTACGTTATTGCATAACATGGTTGTTACTACCTATTGTTATTTTTTTCATAGTGGTTATACCAGGTGCACTACAAGGTTTAGCTAATTTGCTTGGAATTTATAATGTAATGAATATGGTATTCTTTTTAGGCTTTATATTTGTTATAGCTGTAATTTTCAATCTAACAGTTGCGGTTTCAAAGCTAGACGATAGAGTAAGAAAGCTTGTTCAAAAAGAGGCATTAAAAGATAAAGAGGGAAAATAGAAAATGAAAGACATTAAAATCTATATTGCAGCACACAAAAAATTTGTAGCACCTAAGGATGATGTGTATGTGCCGCTTCATGTGGGAGCTAGTGGTAAAGAAAGCTTAGGATACCAATCAGATGCGGAAGGAGATAATATTTCTGATAAAAATTCATCTTTTTGTGAATTAACAGGCATGTATTGGATGTGGAAACATGCTAAAGCTGATATTATAGGCTTAGTTCATTACAGAAGATATTTTTTTAAAAAATTTTTAAACAAGAGTTCTAATAATATTTTATCAAAAAAAGATATTGAAGAACTTATGGAAAAATATGATATTATTGTACCTTTAAGAGGATTTACCTATAAAAGAGGTAGTGTGTATGATCAATATAATTATGCTCATACTATTAGCGATTTAGATTTAGCAAGAGATGTAATTAAGGAAATCTATCCGGAATATATGGAAGCATATAATAAGATTATGAATGGTTCTGAATGTGTTCAGTATAATATGATTATTACTAGAAAAGAAATATATGATGAATATTGTGAGTGGCTTTTTAATGTCTTATTTAAAGTAGAAGAACATGAAACGATAAAACTTGAAGATAGAGATGCATATAATAGAAGAGTCTATGGTTTTTTATCAGAAAGACTATTTAATGTATGGGCTTATAAAAACAATCAATATAAGATACATGAATTACCTGTATATAATGTTGAAGCCAACTTCAAGAAGGAAGAAATTAGAGCAATTGTAAAAAAATTAATCTTTGTAAGAAATAAAAAATTATATAAATAGGTGAGTGTAATTAAATATGAATATATTATATACATTAAATGATGCTTTTGTACCTCAGGTAGCTGCTGGCATTACATCAATATGTGAGAATAATAAAGATGTAGATGATATTACTTTTTATTTAATGTCATTAAACATTAAAAAAGAAAACGAAGATAAGCTTGAAGAATATGTATCTAGCTACGGGCGTAAGATTAAGTTTATAGAGCTTAATGATATGCAGAATTTCTTTAAGTTTAAGATTGATACATCAGGGTGGAATCCAATTGTATTAGCAAGACTATTATTAGATGAATTAATTCCTGAAGATGTTGAGAGATTGATTTATCTTGATGGAGATACAATTGTTAGAGGAAGTCTTGTTAAGATGTGGAATACCAATATGGGTGATGAAGCCGTTGGTGCTTGTATAGAACCGACATGTACTATATCTAGAAAAGCCTCATTAGGATTAAAGAATATGCCATATCATAATGCAGGCGTTCTTTTGGTTGATATGAATAACTGGAGAAAGAATCAAGTTGGAAAGCAGATAATTGACTACTATACAGCACATGAAGGGAAGCTTTTTGCTAATGACCAGGACGCAATTAATGGCAGCTTGAAAGGTCATATTGTAAGATTATCATCTAAGTATAATTATTGTAATTCATTTGATTTTTATTCATATAAATTCTTATCAAAATTAGTAGATTATGATTTTATGACTAAAGAAGAGTATAATGAAGTAAAAGCAAACCCTATTATAATTCATTATTTAGGAGAAGAAAGACCTTGGAGAATTGGAAATCATCATAGATTTAGAAAAGACTATGATAAGTATTTAAGTATGACACCATGGTCAGGAAAAAATTACGAGAGTGGATGGAGATTGTATTTCGTAATATGGGATGTGTTTAATTTTGTTATGAAACCTTTTTCAGCATTAAGATATAAAATTATTGATGCGTTAATACCTAAATTCTTAGCTCATAGAGCAAAGAAAAATAAAAAATAAGATTAAACAGACTGTATTTAATATAATTAATAGTATAAAATGTATATAAAAAGGGAGATAGTGTTGATAATCTATCTCCCTTTTAAATTAAGGACACAAATAAATTGGCATTTAAGAAAGGATTTTACATTATGCGTTTTATAAAGACAGGTAAGATATTTTTAGCAACATTAATAGTACTATTATCATGTATGTTTATAGTTACTAAGACAGAGGCAGCACAGCATTGGGAACAAGAAGGTGATGAATGGTATTATTATGATGACAATGGCAATAGAATTACAGGCAGGAGTGAAATAAACGGTCATTGGTATTACTTTGATACAAGTGATTATCAGGCTGTTAAGGGATGGCAGAAGATAAATGGAAAATGGCAGTATTTTCAGTTAAGTGGTGATTATGAGTGTGCCTGGGTTGAAGATAGAACACATAATGGCATGGACTTTGAAGCCGGTACAATTAAAGGTATAGATGTATCAAGATATCAGGGTAGCATTAACTGGACAGAAGTTAGAAACGAAGGAATTAATTATGTAATGATTAGAGTAGGTTACTCTAATAGAAATCTAGATGATAACTACGAAGATAACATTAGTGGTTCTAATTTAGCAGGTATTCATACAGGGGTTTATTTCTATAGTACAGCTATGTCAGTTGAACAGTCTGTAGGAGATGCCCAGTGGGTAATTAATCAGTTAAGAGGATATAAAGTTGATTATCCTGTGGCAATAGATTTAGAAAGTTGGGATCAGGCTGAATTAGGTAGAGATGAAGTTACAAGAATTGCTAAAGCTTTCTGTGATGAAATTAGAGCTGCAGGCTATACTCCAATGGTATATTGTAATGAAAACTGGGCAAGAAGTTATGTAGACTTCAGCAAACTAGATGGAGTTGAAAAATGGATTGCAAGATATGGATATTATTATGACACATCCATTACACGTGGAATGTGGCAGGCAGGAAGTCAATTTAGATTAAATGGTATTAGTTCAACATTTGTAGATATTGATTTTGCAACAAAGGATTACTCAAAGATTGTAACAGCTAGAAAAGCACCTATTGCAAGTTATACACCAACAACAGGAACTTGGGTAAATCATGGATATGGATACTGGTATCAAAGATTTGATGGATCATATCCATATGACCAATGGGAGAAGATAGGTGGAAACTGGTATTATTTCAATCATGATGGATATAGACAGACAGGATGGATATTAGACAGAGGAACATGGTATTATCTAAATGGAAGCGGAGTAATGCAGACAGGATGGATATTAGATAGAGGAACATGGTACTATCTAAATGGAAGCGGAGCAATGCAGACAGGATGGTTGTTAGATAGAGGAACATGGTACTACCTAAATGGAAGCGGAGCAATGCAGACAGGATGGTTGTTAGATAATGGAACATGGTATTATCTTAATGATAATGGAGCTATGGCAACTGGTTGGATAAAGCTAGGAGAGACATGGTACTATCTAAATGGAAGCGGAGCAATGCAGACAGGATGGTTGCTAGATAATGGCTCATGGTATTATTTAACAGCGAGTGGTGCTATGGCAACTAATACATATATAGATGGATATTATGTAGATGGTTCAGGAAGATGGGTATAAAAAGCTTGCTTTTACTAATAATTTCACATATAATGTTCGTGAATAACTAAGGAGATTGCTTTATGAACATTTATGAGAAGGAAGTTTTAACAACAATTAAAGCTAATAAGATAAATAACCAGAGAGAATTGTCTAACAAGTTAGGTTTTTCTTTAGGTAAGATAAATACTACGATAAAGAGTTTAAGAACTAAGAAATTAATTAAAGAAGACTCACTAGATATTACTAGTGAAGCTAAGAAGTTATTAGATAATAATAAGGTCAATAATGCAATTATCTTAGCAGCAGGCTATGGAATGCGCATGGTACCTATTAATACAGAGTTACCGAAGGGCTTAATACAGGTTCGAGGGGAAACTTTAGTTGAAAGATTAATAAAACAACTTCATGAAGCTGGAATCACTAAGATTACTTTAGTGGCCGGCTTTATGAAGGAATCATATGAATTCTTAATGGATGAATATGATGTAGATATTCTAGTTAATCCTATGTACCATGAAAGAAATAATTTACATTCACTAGCTCTTGCATCTAGGCTTATTAATGGAACATATATAATTCCATGTGATATGTATTTTGAAGAAAATCCATTTAGAAAATCTGAGTTATATTCTTGGTATGCAGTAGATGAGACTAAAGATTATGATAGCTATGTAGAAGTAACAAGAAAGTTATCTTATCGTTATATAAAGCATAATGGCAATCATATGTTAGGTCTTGCATATATTTCGACTAAAGATAGCAAGGATATGGTGGAAATCATTGGCTTTAGGGATGCAGATCCATCATTTTATAAGGCTTTCTGGGAAGATGCTTTTATTAGGGATAATGAGATGATTTTTAATACAAGAATTATTAATTCATCTGAAGTTACTGAAATTAATACTTATGAACAGCTAAGAGATTTTGATGAGAAATCCCTTAATTTAAATTCTAAGGAAATTAATATAGCGGCTAATAGTTTAGATGTTAAGCCATCAGATATAAAAAACATAGGAATTCTAAAAAAGGGTATGACTAACAAGTCCTTTAGTTTTGAAACAAAAAAGAAGAAGTATATTATGCGAATTCCAGGAAAGGGAACTAATGGCTTAGTAAACAGAAAAGAGGAATACTCTGTATATCAGACTATTAAGAATTTGAATTTATGTGATGATATAATTTATATGAATCCTGATAATGGTTATAAAATTACAGAATTTATTGAAGGGGCAAGAAATTGCGATGCCTATAATCCAGAGGATTTAAGAAAATGTATGTCTGCCTTAAGAAAGTTCCATTCTATGCAGCTTAAAGTAAAACATAGTTTTGATTTAAAGAATAAGATTAATTATTACGAGGAACTTTGGAGTGGAGAAAGTTCAGCTTATGTTGACTATGAAACAACTAAGGCTAAGGTGTTTAAATTGCTAGATTACGTTAATAAGCAGGATAAAGAATATTGCTTATGTCATATAGATTCTGTGCCAGATAATTTTATGTTATATAAGGATGCACAAGGTAAGGAACAGGTTAGATTAATTGATTGGGAATATGCAGGAATGCAAGATCCTAATCTTGATATTGCTATGTTTGCAATTTATGCCATGTATGACCGTGTAATGGTAGATAAATTAATAGACTATTATTACACAGAGGGCTGTAGTGATGATATTAGACATCGTATTTACGCCTATATTGCAATTGCAGGTTTGTTATGGAGCAATTGGTGTGAATATAAGAGAATGCTTGGTGTAGAATTTGGTGAATACTCTCTAAGACAGTATAGATACGCTAAGGATTATTATAAAATACTAGTTAATGAATTAGGGGAATTTTAAAAATGTATAAAGTAGACAATGCAGTAATTATGGCAGCAGGTACATCAAGTAGATTTGCACCACTTTCTTATGAAAGGCCTAAGGCTTTAATTGAAATTAATGGTGAGATTTTAATTGAGCGTCAGATTCGTCAGTTACAAGAAGCAGGAATTAAGGATATTTATATTGTAACTGGATATAGAAATGAGGATTTTAATTATCTTGTAGACAAATGTAATGTAAAGATTCGTTACAACGGTCTATATAATGAGCGAAATAATCATTCTTCAATTTATGAGGTTAGAGATGTTTTGAAGAATTCATATATTTGCTCTGCTGATAATTATTTTTCAATAAATCCATTTATAAGTGAAGTAAAAGAATCATATTATTCTGCACTTTATTCTAAAGGGGAAACTAAGGAATGGTGTATGGAAGTGGATAAGGATGGATATATTAAGAAGGTTAAGGTTGGAGGAAGTGATGCATGGTATATGTTAGGTCATGTATTCTGGGATGAGAACTTTAGCAAGCACTTTATTGAAGTCCTTGAGAAGGAATATGATTTAGAAGAGACTAAGGATAAATTATGGGAAGATATTTATATTGAACATATTGATGAATTTAAGATGAAGATTAATAAGTATAAGGATGATCAGATTTACGAATTTGATACATTAGACGAGCTTAGAGAATTTGATACTAGTTATAAAACCAATACTAGATCTAAGATTATAAAGGAGATTGCTGCTAAATTAGCTATTGAGGAAAAGGATATGTCTTCTTTTAAATGTATTAAATCTAGTGGAAATGAAGCAATTGGATTTGAATTTATAAATAGGGATAAAAAATATCAATACATTTATGAAAATTCTAGTTTAATGACGAAAGGATAAAAAAATGGAAAGTTATATTGAGGAAGTTGAAGATAAGAAATTAACTAAAGAAGTAGATGCTAAAAAAATAGATTGGATGATTACATTAGTTCCTTTAGCATTTATTTTAGGACTTGCAGTTTTGTTTGTGATTTTTCCAGTGGAGTCTAACGAAGTTTTATCTAAGATAAGATTTTTCTTTGGAGATACACTTGGTTCTTATTACTTAATTATTGGTTTGGGAGTATTTATTATTTCTATTGTTCTTGCCTGTTCAAAATATGGCGATATTGTTTTAGGTGGACAAGATGAAAAACCTAAGTATTCATTCTTTGCATGGGGAAGTATGATGTTTACTTGTGGTTTGGCAGCAGATATTTTATTTTACTCATTTAACGAGTGGGCAGTTTATGCAGTAAACCCACATATGAAGGAATTAGGCGATGTAAATACTTGGGCAGGCGTTTTTCCTTTATTTCATTGGAGTATGATTCCATGGGCTTTTTATTTGGTACTTGCAGTTGCATTTGGCTTTATGCTTCATGTAAGAAAGAGAAATAGACAGAGATTTTCAGAAGCATGTAGACCAGTGCTTGGAAAGAAGACAGATGGAATTCTTGGTAGATTTATAGATTTATTATCAGTGTTTGCGCTACTTGCAGGTACTGCGACAACATTTAGTGTTGCTACACCTTTAATGGCTACTATTATTAGCGACTTATTTGGATTAACTATTGATGGAAGAATAATTACAATTGTTATTTTACTTATTACTTGTGCTGTTTACACATATTCATTATTACATGGCATGAAGGGTATTAGTGTTTTAGCTAAATTATGTATTTATTTCTTCTTTGGATTTTTAGCCTATGTATTTATTTTTGGTGGAGAATTAAAGTTTACTATTGAAAATGGGCTACAGTCATTAGGCTTAATGGTTAACCATTTCTTTGAATTGTCCACATTTACTGATCCTGCAAGAACAACTAATTTTCCACAGGATTGGACAATTTATTATTGGGCTTATTGGATGGTTTGGTGTGTATGTGCTCCATTCTTTATTGGTACAATATCAAGAGGTAGAACTATAAGACAGACTATTCTTGGAGGTTACATATTTGGTGTAGGATCTACTTTACTTAGTTTTACAGTGTTAGGTAACTATGCAATGGGTAAACAGGTTAGTGGAGCTGCTAATTTTGTTGAAAACTATGCCAATGGACAGGATATGTATTCATTAATCATGGATATAATTCATTCTATGCCACTTTCAACATTAGTTTTAATTATTGTTATTGTCACAATGGTAATGTTTTATGCTACATCCTTTGACTCTATAGCTTTAATTGCTTCTTGCTATAGCTATAAGGAATTAGAGGAAAATCAAAAACCTCACAAGTCTATTCAGCTTATGTGGTGTATTTTATTAATCGTATTACCAATTGCTCTTTTATTTTCAGAGAGTTCAATGAGTAATATTCAGTCTGTAAGCATAATTGCAGCCTTTCCACTGGGAATTGTAATGATAGTTATTATTGCTAGTTTCTTTAAGGATGCTAAGAAGTTTTTAAAAGAAAAAAAGGATAATAATTAAGATATAATTAACTCTGTATCTTTTAATTGAATGTTAGCTTGAATTAGAATATAATATTTTCTGTTATACTTATATTTTAGATGAAAACTGAAATGAGGAAAGAGAAAACTAATGAAAGATATAGAGTTAAAAGAATATGATGAAGAAACTTTACAACATCTAAAGGATGTAATCTTAGAGATATTTAAGGATTTTGTAAAGATATGTGAAAAGTACGATTTAGAGTATTTTACAACAGGCGGAACAGCTATTGGTGCATTAAGACACAATGGATTTATTCCTTGGGATGATGACATTGATGTTAATATGCTAAGAGAAGATTATAACAAGTTTATGGAAGTTGCACCTAAGGAAATGGGTGATAAGTACATTTTCATGGATGCAAGTACTCAGGAAAACTATCCTCTTATGTTTGCTAAGATGGTTAAAAGAGGTACACGTTTTATTGAAGCAGACTATGAACAGGCTAATTATCCTTTAGGGATTTTTATTGATATATTTCCATATGATAAGACTCCTGAGGATCCTATTGCTCGTAAGAAGATTATAAAAAAGACATGGAATATAGGAAGATGGCATGTGCTTACATTAATTCCTAATCCTAACCTTCCAGCTAATATGAATCCTGTTTTAAAGAAGTTTATTACAGCTGGAATGTATCTTGTTCATGGATGTTTGAAGTTATTTCATGTAACATCAAAAAAGACTTATAAAAAATATTTAAAATATGCTACAAATTGTCCTGAAAAAGATTCCGATCTTTATATAGATTATTCTTATATTACAGGCGAGAATCTAATGGTAAGAAAGAGTGATGCTTGGCCACTTATTGATGTGCCTTTTGAAGATACAACTGTTAAGATGGTTAAGAATTACGATGAATTCTTGCGCAAGGAATATGGGGATTATATGGAGTTACCTCCAGAAGACCAAAGACATAATCATTTGGCAAGTTATATAGATTTTGGAGAAGAATAAAATGGGAAATAATAAAAAATTGTCAATGGCATCAAGTGTTATGTGGAACACTTGTGGCTCAACATTTTACTTAGCTTGTCAGTGGTTAATGACAGTTTTAGTCGTTAGATTATCTGGCCTACATGCTGGTGGAATTTTAACTTTAGCTATTTCTGTAACTAATATCTGGTATGCAATATCAGTTTATGGCATGAGAAATTATCAGGTTTCAGATGTTAAGAATAAGTATTCCTCAGGGACATACTTTTACAGCAGAATTATAACCATAGGCTTATCATTAATAGGATGTATTGTTTATATTTTAGTTATACCATATTCAGTAGAGCAGAGAGCTTGTATTATAACTTATTTTATAGTTAAGGCTGTAGAAGCTACATTTGATTGTTTCTCTGGTATGTTTCAGAAAAACTGGAGACTAGATATAGCAGGTAAGTCAATGCTTATTCGAGGAGCTATAACACTTCTCTCATTCTCGGTTGTTTTATATATAACTCAGAATATGTTTTTAACACTTATTGTGGTGGCTGTACTAACAGCGCTTGCAATAATTGTTTACGATTTACCAAGAGTTAGAGATTTAGAAAGTCTTAAGTTTGATTTTAAGTCTAAAGTTGTTATTGAACTTTTAATTGAGTGCTTACCACTTGTAATATATAGTTCTTTATCAACTTCCATAGCTTCAATTCCACGTTTATACATGGAAAGAATAATGGGAAATGATATTTTAGCTATTTATGGAGCAGTAGCCACACCAGTTTTAATTATTCAGGTGGGAGCTACATATATATTCAATCCTTTTGTTACATTGTTTGCTGAAAAGTATAATAATGACGATATTAAGGGCTTCTTAAAGATATTAGCTAAGTGTATAGTTGCAGTCTGTATAATATCAGTTATAGGTCTTATTGGTGGAGCTTTAGTAGGCAAATGGGGCTTGAATTTATTATACGGAAGCACAGTTGCATCGCATGTGGATTTATTAATGCCGCTAATTATTTGTACAATAATTACAGCTGTTTCATGGTTATTCTGTGGTGTTCTAACTGTAATTAGAGGATTTAAGGGGCTTGTTATATCTAATTTGGCAGCTGTGTTAACATCACTTGCTTTATCGCCAATACTTGAAAAAAGTATGGGAATGCAGGGTGCATCATTAACCCTTGCTTTGGCGACAATTATTGAAATTATTATTTTAGTAGCTGATATGTTTATTATATTAAACAAGAAATCTAATAGATAGAAAAATAAGAAGTAGAAATCGAATGATTTCTACTTCTTATTTTTTATTCTTTAGGAACGTTTAGTTTTAAATAGAGTGCACCTAGAACACACATGATTCTTCGGATAAATACGCTAATAGTAATTTGGAATTTAGATAGTCCAATAACTGGGGCTGCTTTTTCCATTAAGTGTCTATGTTCAGCAACATATGTTTTAGTTTTACCGCCACCAAGAACTTGTCCTGTATTAGAATCATTTCTTATTCTAAAGTAGTTAAGTGGCTTGTCATGTAGAATATATACCTTACCAGAACAGTATATTCTCATGTAGAAATCGTAATCTACAATAAATACAAAGCTTGGATCAAAACCACCGATTTTATCATAAACTGTTTTTCTAAAAAGGTTGGCAGCTGGTGCTCCAAGATAATTTCTTGTAAATGCTGAGTATTTAACAGCCTTTTTACCATCTATTTTTTTGCTTTTATGATATCTTCTATAATAGCCTTTTAAGTCCCCATTTAAATCTACAAAACGGGTATCAGAAGAAACACATAAGACTTCATTATCTTGCTCCATAATAGAAACTTCTGTTTCTGTTAGATCAGGATCCATTAAATCATCTGCACATACTAATTTTAAATATTTTCCTGTACATAATTCTAGCGAATGATTCCAATTACCACTCATTCCAAGATTTTTTTCATTTTTATATAGTCGAATTGATCTATTTACATTTGGCTTATTTGTTAATTCATTTTTTTCATAATTCTTTTTATATTCATTAATGACTTCCCAAGTAGAATCTTTAGAACCATCGTCTACGACTATTAATTCTATGTTGGGATATGTTTGATTCATGATTGAATCCATTGTTTCTGTGATGTAATCAGCATTATTGTACGCTGGAATACATATTGATACTAAAGGTTTATCCATATTATGTTAACGGGTGTAACCCTCCTCCATATATAATAATGTAAACATTTAAAAATGCATTAATTATGATAACAGATAATACTATTAATTACAAATTTATGGCTAGATTTTAATAATAATTAATATTATAATTTAAAATAAGCTTATAATAAAGGAGATTAAGTTTATAAAATGAGAGAGAAAATAATAAGTAAAGTTGCAGCAGGAGTACTATTAGTTGCATTGATTACATGCTCGTTTGCATTATGCTATACTAATAAAAGTTATATTAATTATATTCATAAAACGAATGATATTGTATCAGTTATTAGTGAGGAAGAATTGTTATCAGATAATGTAGATAATGATGGATCAATTAATGTAAATTTTAATAACAACATAAATAAAACAAAATACATAACTATTAAATTAAAAGAAGATGCATTATATGATAAAATTATAGATGTGTATCTATATGGTAAAGCTAATCAAGAAGAGTTAAAAACAGTTGCAAATGCAATTACAAATTCTAAATCGGGATATGCTTTTTTAGAGATACAAAATATTGATGATGTAAATTCTTTTATGATTTCTGAAATTAGTGTTAATACAGTAGATTCTATTGAGTTTCATGAAAATGATTTTGAATACAATGTAGAATCAATTAAGTTTAAATATATACCTTTTTTAATTCTTGTACTATTATCATTAGGAGTGTCTGTAATATTTATATATTATGACAAAAAGAGAAACATGATAAGTCGTATTATTGTATATATAAAAAAACATAAACGAATGTTGATATTATCTATTGGATATATAGTTATTTCTTTGGCCGTTTCAATTTTAATAGAAAATGTTGTTTATAGAGTTATGAACATTATAAATATAGATACAACTTTTAGATATAGTAGAATGATATTTGTTTTATGTATGTTCATTATGGTTGGGTGGATATATATTACTAGGAATATAACACAAAAATTCGAAATAATCCTTTCGGGATATATTTTGATTATTGGTCTAAGTATATGTTGCATCTGTCCATTTGGACATGCAGGATGGGATATAGATACGCATTATAGATTATCATTAAATGCTTCATATTTAGGAGATACATATCAAACGAAGACAGATTTATATATTACAAATGCAAGATTACAGTCATTAATAAAAAACGATTATTCTGGAAACAGAGAAAATATAAATAATTTAAATCATAATTATACAAATATTGTTGATAAATCTAAAGAAAGTATATCTTTAGCGCATGTACCAGCAGGAATTGGAATGGCTCTTGGAAGATTGTTTAATTTATCATTTAGAGCAATATATATATTGGGAGAAGTGTGTAATTTATTAGTTTATACAGTGTTGTGTTATTTAGCTATGAAAAAATTAAAAAGCGGTAAACTAATACTTGCATCAATAGCACTTTTGCCTACAAATATTTTTATTGCATGTTGCTATAATTATGATTATTGGGTATTAGGATTTTCTTTTTTGGGTATTGCTTATTTTATTGGAGAGTATCAAAGGCAAGAAACCAAAATTAGTTATAGAGATGAAATTATAATGTGCTTTTCACTTATGGTAGCTTGTATACCGAAACAAATATATTTACCTATGCTTGTTCTACCATTCTTCATGCCATGGAAAAAAATGGTAAGTAGGGTAAAGTATTATATCATAGCAATATCTCCTTTTATATTAACTGGTATAATGTTGATTATTAGAATGTTTAATGAAATAAATATAACAGGAGATGTAAGAGGAGGAGCTGGAGTGAATCCAGTTGAACAATTATATTTTATCTTCAATAATGCTATTGCGTATTCGATGATATTAATAAAAACTATATTTAGTTTTTTATCGTTTGATTTTTTGAAGCAAGGAATTACAAATTATGGAAATCTAGGATTTTCTACATATGGATGGTCATTGATTATTATAGTGATAATTATAGTTACAATACTTGATAAGTCAGAATGCGATAAAGCAATTTCTAATGTTTTAGTTAGATTATATACATTAGTTCTCTTATTAGGTGGTGTTGCTTTAATATCAACAGCATTTTATCTCGCATATACAGCGGTAGGTTCAGAATCAATTAATGGCGTTCAAGCTAGATATTTTACACCTATAATATATCCATTTTTAGCGGTAGTAGGATTTAGCAAAATTAAAATAGAATTCGATAAAAGAAAGTTGCTATATTTATTATTAGTGGTATATTTTGTTGTAAATATGTTTGGTGTATATAATATGATGTTAGTAAGATTAATATAATAAAAACACTCTGTCTTATTTTAATATGAGATAGAGTGTTTTTCGATTTATTTATCAACTTAAAAATTAAACAACAAGGTGAAATCCAATTTAACTTGTGCTATAATCTATCCATTACAGACTAGATTTGTTATCCAATTTGGAGGAATTAGTAAGTTATGAAATGTATTATATTAGCTGGTGGTAGTGGAGATGCTTTATGGCCATTATCACGCAGACAATTTCCTAAGCAGTTTATGAATGTTAAGGAAGGAAGATCTATATTACAGGAGACAGTAGTTCGTAACATGCCTTTCTGTGATGAGTTTTTAATTATTACTAACGAAAGTTATAAGCATATAGTTAATGGTCAATTAAAGGCTTTCCAGAGTCTTAAATATCGTGTTTTACTTGAAGGTGAAGCACATGGAACAGCAGCAGCTATTATGCTTGGTACTTTATTCTGTAACCAAACAGAAACTGTATTAGTAGTTAACTCAGATAACCTGATTGAAGGTGATAATTATAAGGATACAATTATTGCTGCAAAGGAATTATCCAAGAATGGTGATATTGTAACAGTTGGATCAAAGCCTCTTTATAGAACATCTACCCTTGGATATATAAAGAGAAAAGGAGAATTGGTTACTCAGTATATTTCAAAGGTTAACTTTGATAATATGCAAAGTAAAGACTTTAGCTATGAAGAGGGCTATCTTTGGAATACAGGCATTTTAGTATTTAGTGCAGGTGCAATGATTAATCTAGTTAGTAAAGTTAATCCTGAGCTTTTTAAAAAGTGTAAACAAGCTAAGAGAAAAGTTCCTGCTATTAGAAGATCAATTAAGTTTAATGAGAATGTTATGAAAGATATTCCAACAGGTAGTATTGAGACTTTAGTATTTGAGCAAGCTGATAAGATTAAAGTTGTAGAAGCTACATTTGGATGGAAGGATGTAGGTTCAGCTAATGACTTAGAAGACATTGCACAGGTACATAATCAGGAATTTGTCATTAAGAAGGATTGTAATAACGTTACTGTAATAAATGAAGCCGAAAGAAAGCTTGTTGTAGCTAATGATTTAAAAGATATTGTAGTTGTTAATACAGAAGATGCATTATTAGTGTCTTCAAGACGTTCAGCTGATAGTGTTAAGGATATCATTAAGGATAATAGAGATACTTATGAGATGTACTTTGATCATAACAGAATTTCTTATAAAGAATGGGGTACACATGAGCTCTTAAGCTATAACGAAGGTTATAAGGTACGTAAGGTTACAGTTTATCCTGGATATCAGATGAACTTACATAAGCATGAACTTAGAACAGAACATTGGTCAGTAGTTGAAGGTGTTGCAACTATTACAGTTGGAGATGAGACTAAGGACTATAATAGATTTGAAAGCGTAGATGTACCGATAGGTGTAATGCATAAGGTTGCTAATAAGACTGATAAGGATTTAATTATTATTGAAATCGGAATTGGTGAAAACCTTATGGATGATGATTTCGTAAAAATTTATCAGACATCAGAAGAGAACAATAATGTTGTTGCAGCAGTAGAACCTATTGTAAAACTTGATCCAGCCTTTAAGGATAATCTTTGGGGTGGAACTAAGCTTCGTGATGTATATGGTAAGAAATGTGATTATGACATTATTGCAGAGAGTTGGGAATTATCAGCCCACCCTGACGGACTTAGTAGAATAGCTACGGGTAAATATAAGGGTAGATTATTTAACGATTTCTTAAGTGTTATTGGTAAGGAAGCGCTAGGATGGAAATGTCAGGCACAGGACAGATTCCCGATTCTTATTAAGTTTATCGATGCTAAGAAGGATCTTTCAATTCAGATTCATCCTGATGACGAGTATGCTCTTGAGAAAGAAAATGAGTATGGTAAGAATGAGATGTGGTATGTAATAGATGCAGAGCCAGGAGCATTCCTTTACTGTGGTCTTAAGAGAGATGCTACTAAGGAAGAAATCGAGGAAAGAATTAAGAATAATACAATTACAGAAATTCTTAATAGAATCGATGTTAAACCTGGAGATGTAGTAATGGTTAAGGCCGGAACTATTCATGCCATTGGTGCAGGTATCTTAATAGCGGAGATTCAGCAGAATTCAAACTGTACATACAGAATGTATGACTATGATAGAAGAGATAAGTTTGGTAATTTAAGAGAATTACATGTGGAAAAATCTCTTGATGTAGTTGTACCAGAAAAGTACGTTAAGGATAATAAGAATGAAATTATTCTTGCACGTAATGAACATTATACAGAGGAACGTCTTGTTCAGTGTAAGTACTTTGAAGTAACAAAGTATGAGGTGAATGATGAGGTTAGAATACCTGTAGATGAATCCTCATTTATGTCAGCATTATTTATTGAGGGAACTGGAAGTATTGCTGTAAAAGATGAGAACGGTGAATCATCAATGGAATATAAACCAGCAGACAGTTTCTTTGTAAGTGCAGGTAAGAAAGAGATAATTATTAGAGGAAAGGGCACATGCCTTATTACTCATGTATAAAAGAAGACTTACGATAAATATACTCCTTGTATACCCCCGCAATATAAGTTATAATATAAATATCTAATTTTGAGTAATTAAATAAGGAGGTTTTTATGGCAGAATTAATGATTTATCGCTGCAATATTTGCGGCAATATTATCATGAAACTTCATGATGGGGGCGGTCCATTAGTATGTTGCGGTCAGGACATGACTTTACTTAAGGCTAACACAACAGATGCAGCTACAGAGAAGCATGTACCAGTAGTTGAGTGCAACGGTGATGAAGTTATCGTAAAGATTGGTGAAGTAGAGCATCCAATGCTTGAAGAGCACTTCATCCAGTTTGTCTGTCTCCAGACAGAAGATGGTGTACTTGTAGAGTATCTCAAGCCAGGTCAGCCACCATGCGTTAAGTTTAACCTTGGCGGTAAGAAGGCAGTAGCAGCTTATGAGTATTGCAATCTCCATGGTCTATGGAAGAAAGATTTATAAGACTTGTAACATTTTCAAAAGAATATGCTACTAATAAACAACCCCACTGGGTCGTGTTAATAACAGAGATTATGCGCTGTTAATTGATGCGGACTGGTGGGGGTGTTTGTTAATTAGAGGGGATTATGTTATAGGGGTATCATAAGATTTATATAATTTGGATTATAATAATTGAAATTATATAAATTGCGTTAGCATTCTACAATGATAGAGCATTCAGATGTGATTAAAAAAACATTTCTAACATATTGAAATAAAAAAGCGTTACCGCCAAGTAATTCACCCTGTGAAAAACCTGCGATAACGCTTTCATTTTCATATATCTAATCTTTATCCCTAAGATTATCTCTAATTAGAAGTTCTCTTCATGCACTTCAAAGAAGCTCTTTGGATGTGCACAGACTGGACATGCTTCAGGAGCCTTAGTACCAACTACGATATGACCACAGTTACGGCATTCCCAAACCTTAACTTCGCTCTTCTCGAATACCTGCTTTGTTTCAACATTCTGTAAGAGCTTTCTATAACGCTCCTCGTGCATCTTCTCAATAGCAGCAACCATTCTAAACTTAGCAGCTAGGGCTGTAAAGCCTTCTTCTTCAGCAGTCTTAGCGAAACCATCATACATATCTGTCCATTCGTAGTTTTCGCCTTCAGCAGCTGATAAAAGGTTAGCTGGTGTATCACCAAGTTCGCCAAGTTCTTTGAACCAAAGCTTAGCATGTTCCTTCTCGTTGTTAGCTGTCTTCTCGAAGAGAGCTGCAATCTGCTCGTAGCCTTCTTTTCTTGCTACTGAAGCAAAATATGTATATTTATTACGTGCTTGTGATTCACCGGCAAAAGCGGTCTGTAAGTTCTTCTCTGTCTGTGTTCCTGCGTACTTGTTCATAATTAAAATCCTCCTTAAAATAAAAAAATTAATGATTCTTCTTGCAATCGTCGCATATATAAGAAATCTTAAGGTCATAAGATAGAATCTTAATACCGGATTGCTTTTCAAGTGATTCTGTTAAATCCTCAAATGTGAAATCGGAAATCTTACCACACTTGGCACATATTAAATGATCATGACGGATTGTCTTATCGTATCTATCAGAGCCTCCATCCATTGCAATCTTTCTAACATCGCCGTTCTTAACTAAGGTGCCTAGATTATTATAAATAGTTGCAAGGACGACTTTAGAATTCTTAGCCTTGAGCTTTAAATAGACTTCTTCCGCGGTTAAGTGATCGCTTGATGCATTTACAATGTCTAAAATTTCCTTAGCGTATTTCGTCATGGTAATTCTCCTTTCTTCTAGTTAGGCTTAAGAAAATGTATTTTAATTCCTCAGCTTAGAATTAGAATAATTCTAAAATTAAATTTTGTCAAGAGAATTTGCCAAACAAAAACTAATAAAATATTTAATTCACATCTAGAATACATATGTTTATTATAATATATACCCTGTAAATATACAAGTTCTATTGTCTTTTGGGAGATTTGGCTCTATAATTGTAGCTACGGGAAACTAGAAAAATTATTAGAATGCGCATCCTCGCGGAGCGTTTAACTCAGACGAAGTTTGTACCCCGACTGAGTTAAAATTTAGCTAGAAATTTAAGCAGAAAGGGAGCTAAGAGATTATGTATGATTATATTATAGTTGGCGCAGGCCTTTATGGCGCTACATTTGCAAGAGAATTAACAGATGCAGGAAAGAAAGTTCTTGTTATTGATAAGAGAGGTAACATCGCAGGTAATGTCTACACTAGAAAGGAAGAGGGCATTAATGTGCATGTTTATGGAGCACACATTTTCCATACTAATAACAAGGCTGTATGGGATTATCTTAATAAGTTTACAACTTTTAACAGATTCACTAATTCACCAGTGGCAAATTATAAGGGAGAGTTATACTCATTGCCATTTAACATGTGCACATTTAATAAGATGTGGGGTGTAGTTACACCAGCAGAAGCTAAGGCAAAAATCGAAGAGCAAAGAGCCGAGGGCGAAAAGGCAAGAACAAATCCAGATGGTTCAATTAATCCACCAGCTAACCTAGAAGAGCAGGCAATTAGTCTTGTAGGTAAGGATATTTATGAGAAGTTAATTAAGGGATACACTAAAAAGCAGTGGGGACGTGAATGTAAGGATTTACCTGCCTTTATTATTAAGAGATTACCAGTGCGACTAACTTTTGATAATAACTACTTTAATGCCCTTTATCAGGGAATTCCAATCGGCGGCTACACTAAGCTAGTGGAAAATATGCTTGAGGGTATCGACGTTAGACTTAACCTTGATTATCTTGATGAAGCAACAAAAAAGAGCCTTCTTGCTGAATTGAAGGAAGACGGCAAGGTAGTTTACACAGGCCCTATTGATGCTTACTTTAACTATAAGCTTGGCACTCTCGAGTATCGTTCAGTTCGTTTTGAAAATGAAACACTTGATATTCCAAACTTCCAAGGAAACGCAGCTGTTAACTACACAGATAGTGAAACACCTTGGACAAGAATTATTGAACATAAGTGGTTTGAATTTGGTAAGGATGAAGAGGGTAACGACCTTCCTAAGACCATCATTTCAAGAGAGTACAGTTCTGAGTGGAAGCCAGGAGATGAGCCATACTACCCAGTTAATGATGAGAAGAATGGCAAGCTCTATGAAGATTACAAAGCTCTTGCAGCTAAAGAAGATAAGGTAATCTTTGGCGGTAGACTTGGAGAATATAAGTATTATGATATGGATGCTGTTGTAGCATCAGCACTTGATAGAGTAGAGAAAGAGCTAGCATAGAAGTCACAAAGCTGACTACGAATGTCCGCTTCACACCCCATATTACTGTAATAAGCAGTAATGTGGGGGTTTTTTATTATTTGTGAAGTGAGTGAAGTGATTTGTGAAGTGAGTGAAGTAATTTGTGAAGTGCAGTGAAGTTTTTAGTGAAGTAAAGTGTAGTTTTTAGTGCACTAAAGTGAAGTTTTTGTTTACAACTTCACTTTTATTTCTTATAATTTAATTATGATATAAGGCTAGGAGGTAATATATGAAGATCGAAGAATTATTTCCCGACTTTGGTTTAGAGAGCAAGAATATTGAATATAAGGGTATTATAAAAGAAGGTAAAAGTGATAAAGGTAAAAAGCTAGAGATTGGTTGGCTTAAAACAATCGCTGCTTTTGCTAATACAGATGGTGGTAAATTAATAATCGGTGTGGAAGATAATAATCATACAATAGTTGCTTTAGATAAAAAAGAAGCAGACAAAACAATCTTAATGATTCATAGACAGGTTAAGGAAAAGATAGAACCTAAGATTTCCTATGAAATTAATGCGATTGAGGTGAATACTTCTAATGAAACGCGATACATAATCCAGGTTACTGTAAATAAGAGTAAAAATTTACCAGTAACATTACACGAAGAGGGTTTGCTTGGAATATATGTAAGAAATTATGGACGTACTGATATTGCAACGCCTGAACAAATTAAGGACTTAATTCTTTTAAGTGATAATATACCTTTTGACACTGCAAAAACAGGAATTGTTTATAATGAAAATGAATTTAAAAAATTACATTTAGTGGCACAGGAAAGAAAAACAAAAATAAGGGAAAAGGAATTGATTTCTAAGAACTGTATAACTGAGGATAGGTATGTAACAAAAGGAATGGAGTTATTTGCAGATGATTACTCAGGTTTAAGAACAAAGGTTGTCGCAACTGTTTGGCCAGGTTTGACCAAAGGTGGGTCAATAGTTACAGCAACGGAAGAATATACAGGAAATCTGTTATCAGTTCTAGAACGAACAATAGATTTTATACGAGTTCACTCAGCTAATGGATTTAGAAAACTTTCAACACAAACTGTTCCTTATATATCATATCCAGTTCGTGCAGTAACAGAAGGTGTGGCAAATGCAATAGGTCATAGAAATTACTATATGTCAGGAACTCAAGTTGAGATTAACATTTTCCCAGATCGCTTAGAGATTACTTCGCCAGGAGCACTTTTAGGCGTTAGGGAATTATATAAGGAGAAGAATATTGCTTCAATTATTCCTCAAAGAAGAAATGAAATTATTTGTAATCTTCTTGAAATGTGTAAATATATGGAGAAAAAAGGCTCAGGCTTTGATTTAATAGAAGAGGATTATTCCCAAGCCTCTGATGAATTTGCACCATTTATTACAACAGATTCAAGTTCGTTTACCTTAACATTACCAGACTTAACATATGAAAGAGGAGTTATAGATAATAACGCTGATTCTCCAGAAGTATATGCATTAGAGGTATTAGAAGGAAAGAATGATTTACAAATTTTATCATATTGCTATAACAATAAACGTACTGTAAAAGAGATAGCTTCTGAAATAGGGCTAACAGCATCAACATACTTTAGAAGTAAAGTTATAGCAAGACTAGTAAAGAAAGGAATGCTAATAGAGCTAGGAGATGGAAATAATAAGCAGTATATGGCTAATAAGGAAAAGGTTAAACTAAAGATTTAAGATAATTTTTAAATGATTGGGGTGGGTAGAATTATGGATAAAATCGCAGTTCTAATTCCTTGTTATAACGAGGAGAAAACTATAGAAAAAGTAGTGAAGGATTTTCGCGCAGTCATCGAGAAATACGGGGATGATGGTGACTGCCGCGTATATGTCTATGACAACAACTCAACGGATAAGACCGCTTTTCTTGCAAGGGCAGCAGGAGCTGTTGTGAGACATGAATATAAGCAGGGTAAAGGAAATGTAGTGCGCCGCATGTTTCGTGAAATTGATGCAAGGTGTTATGTCATCGCAGATGGTGATGACACCTATCCGGCAGAATCAGCCAAGGCAATGATTGATGCCGTTCTTGAACGACAAGCGGACATGGTAGTTGGCGATAGACTTTCTTCTACTTATTTTGGTGAAAATAAAAGACCTTTCCACAACTTTGGTAACGTCCTTGTAAGAAAGAGCATTAATTTTCTCTTTAAAAGTGATATCAAGGATATCATGACAGGTTATAGAGCCTTTAGTTATCAATTTGTAAAGAGCTTCCCTGTTCTATCTAATGGCTTTGAAATCGAAACAGAGATGAGCATTCACGCCATAGATAAGAATATGAATATTGTAAACACTGTAGTAGATTACAAGGATCGACCAGAAGGCAGCGTGTCAAAGCTTAATACATATTCAGACGGATTTAAAGTTTTGTGCACTATATGGAAGTTGTTTAGACATATTAGACCTTTGCGATTCTTTGGAACACTGGCAATAATATTGGGCTTGATATCTATAGGCTTTTTTGTGCCAATACTTGTGGAGTTTATTAAGACGGGCTTGGTTCGTCGTTTCCCTACACTTATTATATGTGGATTTACAATGATAGCCGCCATACAGTCCTTCTTTGCAGGTTTAATATTGGAGAATATAAAGGATAATAACAGGGAATATTTTGAGTTGGAATTAATAAGACTTCATGAATTTTATTCAAGGAATTCTAAGGAAGAGTAAGGCAAGAATTCATTAATAAGAGATTGCATTTAAGTGTGATTATCATATATAATTGGAGTTAATTGGGGTATACATTTGCGGATGTATACTTAGGGGAGTCGGAGAAATCTGGCTCCCCCTTTGTGTTTTATATTAATCCTGTCCTAATAGTTCAACATCTTTATTAATAATAATATCTCTAAAACAAGTATTATCAATTGATGTAGAATCTAAAAGCTCTTCCATGGAATTACAAGAAAACAAAAGTTTATAACCGTGATTTGTTTCAGTATCATTATCTTCAGTTTTGATATATAGGCCAAAAAGAAAATCTTCTTCGTTTGCATACATATTTCCAGTATTAAGTCTATAGGTTATATTTTTATAAGTAAAATCCAATCCAAACCAATGACCTTCAGCTGGATTCCATTCTCCTGTATATTGTGATGTGAAATCTGTTAGGTTTATAAATTCATTTTTTATCATTTTAAATGGAACTCCTTTTTGATTTTTTTGATTAGTT
>JAEEGF011583410.1_pt1 | contig 36096 bp, 31 predicted proteins | sample 9134171 | NCBI WGS metagenome assembly JAEEGF01 (sample SAMN16246542, study PRJNA631951) | gut metagenome | biome: gut microbiome; feature: rumen; material: AP-attached | host: Bos | place: Iran: Karaj | collected 2018-10
GAAGGGTGACCAAGGCGAAAAGGGCGACCAAGGCGAAAAGGGCGACCAAGGCGAGAAGGGCGACCAAGGCGAGAAGGGCGACCAAGGCGAAAAGGGCGACCAAGGCGAAAAGGGCGACCAAGGCGAGAAGGGCGACCAGGGCGTGAAGGGCGACCAAGGTGAGAAGGGCGACCAGGGCGAGAAGGGCGACCAGGGCGTGAAGGGCGACCAGGGCGAGAAGGGCGAAAAAGGTGAGGCTGGTACAGCCCCGCTGATTTCCGTCGGTCTGAATCCCAGCAACCCCAGCGACACCAATGTTTACTGGTTCGTCAACGGCAAGCCCCTGACCATTACCAACGTCCTCGGACAGACCGTCATGATACGTGCCAACGGTAAGGATGGCGAAAAGGGCGACGACGGCATCTCGCCAGAGCTGCGCATCACCGACGAGGGCTACTGGCAGATCTCCATCGACGGCGGAGTTGTCTGGAACTACATCTACTCATCTGACGGCACTGCCATCGCCGCCACCGGTCCCAAGGGCGACAAGGGCGACAAGGGCGACCAAGGCGTGAAGGGCGACCAGGGCGAGAAGGGCGACCAGGGCGAGCAGGGCGAAAAGGGCTCCGACGCCATCAACATGTTCAAGGAAATCAGACCTATCGTGGGTGAGGACGGCATTACGCTGAGGGAAGTCACATTCGTGCTGAACAACGGATGGGCATTCACCATTCCTGCCTACGCCAGCAAATAACAAAACAGAACGGCAACATGAAAAGGATAGAGATGACACTGGCTGTCGCAGCCCTCTTGGGGCTGACAACTGGCTGTAACGAATACATCGACGACCTGCGCGGCTTAGGCCAGCGCGTAGAGGTACTGGAGAGTTCGTCACTGGACTTCACCAACCAGATGGAGGCTCTCAAGCGCATTGTGGCCGTAGTTGAGGCGCGCGGCTACATCACCGACCTGCAGCAGCAGGACGATGCCTTCATTATCACGTTCAACGATGGCAAAGAGCCCATCGTGCTCCAGGATGGCAAAAAGGGCCAGCAGGGTGACAAAGGTGAGCAAGGCGACAAGGGCGAAACCGGCGATAAAGGTGAAACCGGCGACAAGGGCCAGCAAGGCGACAAGGGTGAAACCGGCGACAAGGGCCTGCAAGGCGACAAGGGTGAAACCGGCGACAAAGGCGAAACCGGCGACAAAGGCGAAACCGGCGACAAGGGCCTGCAGGGCGACAAAGGCGAAACTGGCGACAAAGGCGTAACCGGCGACAAGGGCGAGCAGGGCGACAAGGGCCTGCAAGGCGACAAAGGCGAACAGGGCGACACCGGCGATGCTGTGTTAGGTATTATGCTGGGCGAAGACGGTAAGTACTACTGGACCTTCAACGGTAAAGTCATTATCACCAGCGACGGTTCCGGACTTCCTGTCAGCGCATCGCCCACCGACGGCAAGAAGGGTGAGCAAGGAAAGTCGGCTGTCGGCGACACCTCCATACCCCGCATTCGCATCAACATCATCAACAACACATGGGAAGTCACCCTCGACGAGGGCAAGACCTGGATAACGGCCGGCCTCTACAAGGGCAGCAAGGGCGACAAGGGTGAAACAGGCGACAAGGGTGAAACAGGCGACAAAGGATTAACCGGCGACAAGGGCGAGCAAGGCGAACCCGGCCTGCCCGACAAAATGTTCGCCGAGATTACTCCCATCTACGACAATTTCACCGGAAAGCTGACTTCCGTCAAGTTCGTGCCCGTAGATCCGAGCCTTCCCATATTTGAAATACCCGTACAGCAATAATATGACACAACAGGAAAGGACGCGACTCGAGGGGCGCATCGTCGACGTACTGAAAACCGTCTACGACCCCGAGATACCTGTCAACATCTTCGACCTGGGCATGATTTACAAAATCGACGTCAGGGATGACGCAACCGTGGAACTGGACATGACGTTTACCGCCCCAAACTGTCCTGCCGCCGACTACATCCTTGAGGACGTCCGCACCAAAGTCGAAGGTGTTGACGGCATTCGCGGTGCCAATGTCAACCTGGTTTTTGAGCCAGCCTGGGATCAGTCAATGATGACTGAAGAAGCAAGAGTGGAATTAGGATTCGACTAAATGAAGAACATCTACTTCCTCAGCGACGCACATTTGGGGTCGTGGGCCATCGACCACGGCCGGATGCAGGAGCGGAGGCTCGTGCGCTTCCTCGACAGCATCAAGACCAAAGCGGCTGCCGTCTACCTGTTGGGCGACATGTTCGACTTCTGGTACGAGTACCGTTACGTCGTGCCCAAGGGCTATACCCGCTTCCTCGGCAAGCTGTCGGAGCTGACCGATCTGGGCGTCGAGGTTCACTACTTCACCGGCAACCACGACATCTGGGCCTACGAGTATTTAGAGAAAGAGTGTGGCGTCATCCTGCACAAAAAGCCGCTCACCACTGAAATCTACGGCAAGATTTTCTTCATGGCCCACGGCGACGGACTGGGCGACCCGAACCGCTCGTTCAAGCTTATCAGGTGGATTTTCCACAACCGCACGTGCCAGTGGCTCTTCTCCGCCCTACATCCCCGTTGGGGCATCTGGTTCGGTCAGACCTGGGCCAAGCACTCGCGCCGCAAGCATGAGGCCGACGGTCCGCCGGCATATATGGGCGAGGACCGCGAGCACCTGATACTTTACACCAAGCGCTACATACAGTACCACTCCAACGTCGACTACTTCATCTACGGCCACCGCCACATCGAGGTCGACCTGCAACTTACAAAGAAGGCCCGCTTGATAATACTCGGCGACTGGATTAGCCAGTTCTCCTATGTTGTCTACGACGGCGAGCACATGTTCATGTCGCAGTACATCGAGGGCGAAAGCATCTTGTAAGATTACTAACCAATACGCTATGAGAAAATGAAAAAGACAATCCTTACCTTTATCGCGACCTCGGCCATGACGGCCTCTCTTTCTGCCTGCGGTAACGCACTGTCGACCATCAACAGTGCCATGTACGACATCAACAGCGCACAATATACAATTGGCCACGTAGCCTCAACCGTAGGCTCCATCACTGGCTCCAACAGCGGCAGCAACAGCACATACAACACCCCGCGACAGACAACTGCCCAGACCACAGCCGCCAGCACCGCTGCACGTCCGGCCACAACCGCCACACGCTCCGTCTCGACCACTACGGCCACAACACAGCCTGCCACCACAACGGTTTCCCGCCCCGCCACGACGGCATCGTTTGCCAGCAGCGGCATGGACCTCTACGTCAGCGGCTCGCGCAAGGGCGAGATTCGCTCCAATGGCGATGTCTATATCGGCGGCACGCGCAAGGGCGAGTTCCGCTCCAACGGCGACATCTATGTCAACGGTTCGCGCAAGGGTGAGCTGCGCTCCAACGGCGATGTCTACAAGGACGGCCGACGCGTCGGCGAGATTCGCTCAAACGGTGACATCTACGAGGACGGCCGGCGCGTTGGCGAGGTCCGCTCCAACGGCGATGTTTATAAAAATGGCTCGCGCGTAGGCGAGGCCCGCAACATGAGCAACCGCAGCTGGGTAGCCGCTGTTTATTTCTTTGGCTTCTTCAGCCTGTAGTTCCTGGTGGAAACCTGAAATAAGGCTAAGACGTGCTAATTCTGCTTAATTTGGCTGCTGAGAAGTTGGCAGTACATGGCTTTTTGCGTATTTTTGCACCATGCAAAGACTGTACTTGGCTATCTTCTTCGCCGCAGTGTGTATCACGGCCAGCGGTCAGCGGCGTCTCATCGTGGTCGACGTTGAGACGCGCGTGCCCATCCGTGGCGTCAATGTCGTGAGCAGCCGTCACCGTACCGACACCACCGACTGGCAGGGTCTGGTCACCGTGCCCGACACATGCCGCTCGCTGTCGTTCTCGCACGTGAAGTACGAGAGCCGCCTGCTGAACGTCAGCGAGGTGAAGGATACCGTGTTTCTGATTTCGAAACTGATGGGACTGCCCGAGGTGACCGTCTACGGCCAGGACCTGGGCGAGGACAAGCTGAAGGAGCTGAAGAAGCAGATGCGCATCAGCAAGACCGAGGCACAGCTGGCTGCCGCCAATCCTGCCGGGGGCTTCAACATTCTGGGGCTTATCCAGAAGTTTGTGAAGCGCCGCAAGGAGAGCAAGAAGGAGCGCTTCCTCCGGATGCTGGAGGAGTATTAGACTCCAGATCAGTCATTTGAAGTTTTTGGTACGGAAAAACACTGGTCAACACTTTTTTTTAATATCCGTCATTCCGTCACTTTCGCTATATCTTCCTCATGCTGAGCGTGTTACGTGGTGACGGATAATGGTGACGGGTGACGGATGACTATATGCTCCGACGGTTGTAATGATTCACGGGCGGTGAACAATGATTCACCGCCCGTGAACCTTTGGCACAGAGGCTTGGCGCACGGGCATGCGCCGTGCATCCGTCATCCGTCACCATTATCCGTCACCACGTATCCACTTGATTATCTGACGCTTACACGGATGTGACGGATATGACGGATTTTACATTTTTATATTTGTTGTATTGGCGGCAGATTTTGGACTCTTTCGAGCCTAATGTCCGATTGGGGTTAAAAGGGTAAAAAGGTTCGGCTATTTATGTCTTTCGGGATGACGGCGCTTGTAGTCGTCGATACGCCTGGCATAGGCGTGGTCTTTCTTGCTGCTGGGCTCAGGTGTAAACTCCATGTATTCAGGAATGTCGTGGCCGTAGTCCTCAATGCGGGGCTGTGGTTTCCGCTTGACGATGCGCAGCGAGTCGTAGAGCGTGTGGTTGTAGACCTCATAAGCGGCGAGCGTCAGCGTGTCGGCGCTGATGCTGACGGTCTGATAGTAGCGGCTGGAGATGCCGAACTTGTCGAAGCGGTCGTCAAACTGAATGCGGTAGTTCTTGGGCGAGCAGTGGCTCACGGTGTAGACAGGCGTTACGGGCTGGCCGTTGTCGTCGTGGCGCGTCATGCGGGCATAGGCGTGCTCGTGACCCTGCAGGACGAGGTCGACGCCGTAGTCCTCGATGAGGTCGTCGAACATCCACCGCTGTATGAGGTTATTGTTGCCCTTGATGGAGAACAGCGGGTGGTGGAGCACCACAATCTTCCACTTGGCGGTGCTGGCCTCCAGCTGGCGCTTGAGCCATGAGCGCTGCGTTGTCAGGTAGAAGAACTCGCGGTTGCTGTCGAGGAGGAAGAACTGCGCGGGGCCGTAGCGCATCGTGTAGACCATATTGTTGCCTGTCTTCGAGTCGAGGAAGTAGGAGAGTGTGAGCGGGAAGCGCCGCTCCAGCCGCATGATGACGCCCTTCAGGTAGTCATGGTTGCCGGTGACACAGAGCAGGGGCACATGCTGGCCGATGCTGTCGAGGTCGCGGAAGGTCTCAGCCCAGTGCTGGTCGGTGGGACGCTCCGTGAGGTCGCCGCCGCAGACGAGGAACTCCGACTGCGGCTGTCGGCTGAAGGCCTCGCGCAGGAATCGGTTGGCCGCTCCGCCGATGGTATCTTGCACGTCGCCGACATAGATGAAGGAGAAGCCGCCCTCAGTCCCATAGGTATTGAAGCCGTACCAAGGAGAGGCTTGGCCGCCGGTAACGACGCGGTAGCCGTAACGGGTATTAGGTGCCAACTGGCGCAGGCGCGCCATGTAGTAGGCAGCCCGTCCGCTTCTCGACACGAAGACCTCGCCCTGAGCGTCAACACGGACGGTGTCGCTGTCGGTGGCGAGCTCCAGCCACGATGGCTTTACCACGCTGTCGCACTGCCAGCTGACGTTGCGCGAGCTGAGGCCGTCGTCGTCGCCGAAAGTCAGCAGCACGCGGTGGGGTTGCGGTGCCGAGACGTAGGCATTCTCTTCCGGGTTGTGAAACCAGACGTTCCACCGCTGGCTCACCCACACGGCCAATGCGGCCACAGCCACCAGAGCGACGGCCCATGCCACCTTTTTCGTTCCTTTCGTTCTTTTCATGCTGCAAAATTACATAATAAATATGAATAACAATGGCGAATTATCAATTATTTTGTAACTTTGCAGCCAGAATCAGACGTGTGAAGGTATGAAGCTAACCTTTTTCAAGCATCCCGTATTGGCACTCGTAGGCAACCTGGCGTTGGTCTACTTGCTGTTTATGCTGTGTCGCTTCGTGTTCGTTGCCGTCAACTGGGGACTGTATGCCGACACCATGACCTGGGGCCATCTGGCCAGCCTCTGCGCTGCCGGACTGCTTTTCGACACGTCGGCCATCCTCTATACCAACGCGCTGGTCATCCTGCTGATGCTGCTTCCCCTGCACTGGAAGGAGCGGCCAGGCTACTACAAGGCGGTGAGGTGGATTTTCGTCATCTGCAACACCGCCGCACTATGGGCCAATCTGATGGACTGCGTTTATTTCCCCTATACAGGGAAGCGCACCACCACCTCTGTCTTTGCCGAGTTTGGCAACGAGGGAGCCGGCGAGATGGCCAAGATTTTTGCCGAGCAGTTCTTGGCCAACTGGTATCTTGTCGTTCTGGCGGCCATCATTACGTGGCTGTTGTGGCGGGGATTCAGAGCCCCCCTCTGTCCCCCCCGCAGGGGGAAGTCTGGGCTGATGGGCTACTATGCCGTCCAGGTGGTGACGCTGCTGCTGGCCGTGCCCCTCTGCGTGGCCGGCATGCGGGGCGGCTTTACCCACGCCGTGCGTCCCATCACCATCTCGAACGCCAACCAATACGTGGACCGGCCTGCCGAGACGGGCATCGTGCTGAACACACCTTTCTCTATATACAGGACACTCAGCAAGAAGCCGCTGGTAGTGCCCAACTACATGGGCGACCAAGAAGCCCTTTCGCTCTACACGCCCCTCCACATGCCTGCCGACAGCCTGGCATTCACACCCCGCAACGTGGTGGTGCTTATCCTGGAAAGCTTCGGCAAGCAGCACTTCGGATTCTATAACCAGACGCTGCGCGGCGGCACCTACCGTGGGTTTACGCCATTCCTCGACTCGCTTATCGCTAAGGGAGCCATGACGTGGCAGTATTCCTACAGTAATGGCCGGAAGAGCATTGAGGGCATGCCGTCGACGCTGTCGTCGCTGCCCAACTATGTGGAGCCCTTGTTCCTGACCCCTGCCTCGCTGAACCGCATGAGCGGACTGGCCCGCGAGCTGGGCGAGCGGAAAGGCTACGAGACAGCCTTCTTCCACGGGGCGCAGAACGGCTCGATGGGCTTTCAGGCCTTTGCCCGCGCCACTGGCTTTCAGCGATACTATGGACGGACCGAGTACAACGAGGACAAACGATTTGGAGGCGACCGCGACTTCGACGGTACGTGGGCCATCTTCGACGAGGAGTTCCTGCAGTTCTATGCCCTCACAATGAGCCAGATGCAGCAGCCCTTCATGACGGCCGTCTTCACGGCATCATCACATACGCCCTTCACCCTGCCCGAGCGCTACAAGGGCGTATTTCCCAAGGGCGAGCACCCGCTACAGGAGTGCATTGGCTATACCGACAACGCCCTGCGCCACTTCTTTGCCACCGCCAAGCAGCAGCCGTGGTTTGAGAACACGCTCTTCGTCATCACGGCCGACCATAGCAGCTCTACACTGGATCCTTGTTACACAACGTCGTTAGGCAACTTCACCGTGCCCATCATCTTCTATGCGCCGGCCGACAGCCTGCTACGCGGCTACGACCGGGAGCGGGTGGTCGAGCAGACCGACATCATGCCCACAGTGCTTGGCTACCTGCACTACGACCAGCCTTACGTGGCTTTCGGGAAAGACATGCTCCGCACGCCCGCCGACCAGACGTTTGCCTTACACTGGGTGCCCGAGACGAACGGCTACGAGTTTGTGAAGGGCAGCTACGCGCTGGAGTTCGACGGACAGCACGTGACAGCTGCCTACCGCTACCGCACCGACTCCGTGTTGCGTCACGACGTGCTGAAGGCAATGCCTCAGGACACGTTGCAGCAGATGACGCGTCAGATGAAATCCATCATACAGCAATACATGCAGCGCATGACCAATGACAAGTTAGTGGCAGAATGAAAGAATTCCTGAATGTACTGCGGCGCTTTGTGCCGCCCTATAAGAAATACCTGGTGTTGTCGGTTGTCTTCAACATCCTGTCAGCCGTGCTCAACATCTTCTCGTTTGCCGCGCTGATACCTATCCTGCAGATACTGTTTCAGACGGGCGACGCCGAGGCTGCCACCAGCCTGATGGCCTGGGACTGGCAGGACGTGCAGGCCGTGCTGATGAACAACCTGAACTACTACGTGACACAGCTGATAGCGCAGTTCGGCCAGACCACCACCCTACTGCTCATCGGCCTGTTCCTCGCCCTGACCACGGCCCTGAAGACGGGTGCCTACTTCCTGTCGTCGGCCACCATCATCCCCATCCGCACCGGCGTGGTGCGCGACATCCGCAACCAGCTCTACCAGAAAATCACCTCGCTGCCGCTGGGCTTTTTCTCCGAAGAGCGCAAGGGCGACATCATTGCCCGCATGAGCGGCGACGTGCAGGAGGTGGAGTCGAGCATCATGTCGAGCCTCGACATGCTCTTCAAGAACCCCATCCTCATCGTGGTCTACTTCGCCACCTTGCTCTTCGTCTCGTGGCAGCTCACGCTGTTCACCATCGTCTTCGTACCCATCTTCGGCTGGTTCATGGGCATCGTGGGCCGCAAGCTGAAGCAGAAGAGCATCAAGGCGCAGGCCCTGTGGAGCGACACGATGAGCCAGGTCGAGGAGACGCTGGGCGGCTTGCGCATCATCAAGGCCTTCTGCGCCGAGAAGAAGATGAACACGCGCTTCGACCGCATCAACAGCGCCTACCGCAATGACATCATGCGGGTGAACATCCGCCAGTCGATGGCCCATCCGATGTCGGAGTTCCTCGGCACGGTCATGATTATCATCGTCCTGTGGTTCGGCGGTGTCTTGGTATTGAACAACAAGGCCATCACCGGCCCGACGTTCATTTATTACATGGTCATCCTTTACAGCATCATCCAGCCATTGAAGGACTTCTCGAAGGCGGGCTACAACATACCGAAGGGCCTGGCCTCGATGGAGCGCATCGACAAGATCCTGAAGGCCGAGAACACCATCCGCGAGACGGCCCATCCACGGCATATTGCCAGCTTCGAGCATCAGATAGAGTTCCGCAACGTCTCCTTTAAATACGGCGAGAAGTGGGTGCTCCGAGGCATCAACCTGACCATTCCCAAGGGCAAGACCATTGCCATCGTGGGGCAGTCGGGCTCAGGCAAGTCGACGCTCGTCGACCTCATTCCACGCTACTACGACGTTCAGGAGGGCGAAGTGCTCATCGACGGCACCAACGTCAAGGAGCTCGGCATCCACGACCTGCGGCAGCTGATAGGCAACGTCAATCAGGAGGCCATCCTCTTCAACGACTCCTTCCGCAACAACATCTCCTTCGGCGTCGACAATGCCACGGACAAGCAGATTGAGGAGGCCGCCCGCATAGCCAATGCCTACGACTTCATCATGGCCTCCGAGCAACAGTTCGACACCAACATCGGCGACCGCGGCTCGCGGCTCAGCGGCGGTCAGCGCCAGCGCGTCAGCATAGCCCGTGCCATTTTGAAGAATCCCCCCATCCTCATCCTCGACGAGGCCACCTCTGCCCTCGACACCGAGAGCGAGCGGCTGGTGCAGGACGCCCTTGAGCGGCTGATGAAGACGCGCACCACCGTTGCCATTGCCCACCGCCTGTCGACCATCAAGAACGCCGACGAGATCTGCGTGCTCCACGAGGGGCGCATCGTTGAGCGCGGCACCCACGACGAGCTGCTCTCCATCGACGGCTACTACAAGAAACTGCACGACATGCAACAAGTGTGACCCCAAGCCATGAAGAAGCGGCTCCTCTATCTCCTGCGGTTTTATCTGCTGACGGTGGTTCTGTTTATCGTCGCCAAGGTGGTATTCATGTACTGCCACCTGGCGCAGCACCCGTTTGTCGCAGGCGACGTTCTGGAGGTTGTCCGACACGGTCTCTCGCTCGACCTCTCCACGGCTCTTTACTTCCTCATCATCCCGTTCCTGCTGGCAGTGGCCAGCCAGTGGTTCCGCCTGCCGCGCTGGCTGTTCCACGCCTACTATGTCATGATTGCCGCTGCCTTCTCCTTAGCCTTCGTGGCCGATACCAGTCTCTATGCTTTCTGGCAGTTCAAGCTCGACGCCTCCTGCCTTGGCTATCTGGCGACGCCCACCGAGGCCATGGCCAGTGTCAGCGTAGGCTATGTGCTGGTTCGCCTGCTGCTGCTGGTGCTGTTGGCTGCCCTGCTTGTCACCTTATATGTCCGTATAGCCGCCACGCCCGCCTATGGCCACCGCAGCTGGGGCGAGCTTCTGCTGGATGTGCTGCTTGTTCCGCTCTTTGTCATCGGCATTCGTGGCGGGTTAGACGAGTCTACGACGAACATCGGACAGGTCTACTACTCCCAGAACCAGTTCCTGAATCATTCGGCCGTCAACCCCGTCTTCAGTTTTCTCTATTCCTTAGGCAAGTCGGGCGACTATATCGTAGAGTACAAGTACTTCGACGACGAGGAGTGCTCACGGCTTACAGAGGGATTCTTCACCACCCAAAGCACCGGAGCCGACACCTTGCTCAACACCAGCCGCCCCAATATCCTGCTGATTGTCATGGAGAGTTGTGGCGGCCAGTTTACTGAAATAGGCGGGCACGACGAGATTACGCCGCACCTGAACCGCCTGGCCCGCGAGGGCGTCTATTTCACCGAATGCTACGCCAACTCCTGGCGCACAGACAGAGGCTGCGTCAGCATTCTCAGCGGTTATCCGGCCTTCCCCATTACGTCTGTGATGAAGGTGCCCGAGAAGAGCCGGAAACTACCGTCGCTGGCACGCTCGCTCAGTGCCGAGGGCTACTCGTGCAGTTTCCTGTACGGCGGCGACATCAATTTCACCAATATGCGCAGCTACATCATGGGGTCGGGCTACAGCCACCTGACGTGGAAGGCCGACTTCAGCCTCCAGGCGCAGGAGTCGGCCAAATGGGGCGTTGAAGACGGTATCATGTCGCAAACGGTTCTTGAGCAGGTCTCCCGCCAGGAGTCGTCGCCGTGGATGATGACCTGGCTGACGCTGAGCAGCCACGAGCCCTGGGACGTGCCTGTCCGCCACCTCGACGACGACGTGTTCAACGCCTTCCACTATCTGGACAGCTGCATCGGACATCTCATAGCACAACTGAGGCAGTCGCCGGCTTGGAAGGACTTGCTGGTAGTCATACTGCCCGACCACGGCTACCGCTACAAGGGCATCAACGAGACCACCCGCCTGTTCAACCACATCCCGATGATCTGGGTTGGCGGTGCCGTCAAGGCGCCTTGTCGCATAGACCGCCTCTGCTGCCAGTCCGACCTGGCCGCCACCCTGTTGGGACAGATGCGCTTGCCTCACGACGAGTTTACATTCAGCCGCGACGTGCTGAGCAGCAGCTATCAGCGCCCAATGGCATACCATACCTATGTGAATGGTGTCACGCTGTACGACAGCACCGGTTTCATGTCGTACGACCTCGACGCCAAGCGCATCATTGCCGGCGAGGGCAGCGACACGCTTCGTCTGCTGCGCACAGGCAAGGCCCTGCTGCAGCTGACCTCACGCGACCTGGCCGACAAGTAGCTATTTGAAGAAACGGTTCAGGTTGCTGATGGCCTTCTCAAACTGTCTTGGCCTGACGTGGTAGTCCTTGACGGGGTTCAGCTGCGCGTCTGTCACCTCTATCCACCCGGCCCCCTCCTTGGTCAGGATGGTGTCGTTCTCTATCAGGAAGGCGTAGCGCAGCTCGTTGCCCACAAAATGCCAGAGGCGCGGCGTTGAGTCGTTGAGCAGGCGCCCGCACGCATAGTCGTCAATGGCGTTCGTTACGCCCAGGTAATCGTGCATCAGCGTCGGCACGATGTCGTAGTGGGTGGTGCGATGGGCGAAGGTTGAGGCACTGCTTCCTGGCTGGTGGACGATAAGAGGCACGCCTATTTGGTATTGCGAGAAGTTGCTGCTGTGCCCCCAGTAGTTCTTATGGTTCTCGTTGAACTCTTGGGCATGGTCGCCTGTCAGGATGACCAGCGTCTGGTCATACAGTTGCTGCCGTTTCAGTTCGCTTACGACGCACCCTACCAGCGAGTCGGTGGCGTGGCACAGGTTACGATACAGGTTCCAGAACGGCTCTACGGGTGTGTCGTTGTTCAGTGCGGCATAGTCGGCGTACAGCCAGGCAGGACTGAAATACTGCGGCCTGTCGGCAGGATAGGTCAGTCCGTGGGGCATGTCGAAGAAGAGGAACGTAAAGAACGGCTTGCCGCTTCCGGCCATGGCGGGCAGGTCCCTGATGCAGTCGGAGGCTATGCGGCAGTCGCGCTCGTAGGGCGACTCCCCTTCAGTGTCAGTTCTCAGGTTGGGCACGTGCTGGAACAGCACGCGATGGAAAGGTGGCGACTTGAGCGTGGCACTGGGGTAGAGGTGGAAGTCGTAGCCCTGGGCCAGCAGCTGCTCGATGAGGAGCGGACTCTGATGGCTGCCCTGAAAGGCTGGCCAGTAATAGGGCTGCAAGCCCGTGAAGATGCTGAACACAGAGTACATGGTGCCGTTGCTGCTGCTGACGTGGTTGTCGTAGTATTGCTCGCTTTGTGCCAGCTGCCATATCTCCGGCATGCACTCCTGCGTCAGTGCCCGCTTGCTCCACGAGTCGATAAGGATGACCATGATGTTGGTCTTCGGCGCGTCACTACCCGTAGTGAGCCGATGCAGCGGATACTGCAGTTCCCCCTTGCCGCCCGAGCTGTCGTCAATATCCAGCGTGTGGCGCTCAATGCCCATGCGCTCCAACGTCGAACTCATGGAGAGCGGGAAGTAGTAGGGCACGAGTCGGGCGGTCAGCAGGATAGACGGTTTGACGACAAAGGCACCGTAGACGTGCAGGCTGTTGGCCGTCAGCAGCAGCAAGGCGACTATGCCAGCCCCCCATGCACAAGTCTTCTTACCCCAGTGGCGTGCCAGTCGTCCTGCAACCACCCACAGCGCCACGCTGATGGCAGCGATGACAGCCAGCAAGAGTCCTTCTTGTCGCAGCAGGGCACCGTCAAACTGGAAGATGTCGCCCGGGTTGGGGCCGGTCAGCATGTTCAGTATGAAGCCGTTGATGTGGAAGCGGTATATTTTGTAGACCTGCATGTTGACAAAGCCCAGCATTCCCAGGACACTGACCGACACCACAAACAGCGTGGCGGCCAGACGCCGCAGCCGCAGCAGGGCCCATGGCAGGAATGCCACCAGATAGAGCACCAGCACCAGCAGGGCAGCATGCGACAGGCAGGAGGTCAGGAAGAACAGCCACCCCCACCCGTCTATCTGCGAAGCTACCGTGTCGCCTATGATGTAGGCCGAAAACAAGAGGCCTATGTATAGCGAAGCCAGCAAATAATATACAAAACCTGTCTTATGTAACGTAATCATGGGTGCAAAAGTACGAATTTTATCTTAAAGATGGTGCCGATTCACAAATTATTTGTATCTTTGCACCTGATAACACGTCAATTTGCGAGAAAACTGGAGTGGGATGAAGAAAATCCTATACACAATCCTGTATGGCCTGACCTACGCGCTGTCGCTGCTGCCCCTGAGGGTGCATTACGTGCTGTCCGACGTCATCTTCCTGCTGGTTTACCACGTATTGAGATACCGTCGCAAGTTGGTGCGCAAGAACCTGGCCGACTCGTTCCCCGAGAAGAGCGCGCCCGAGCGCTACCGGCTGGAGCGGCAGTTCTACCACTGGCTCTGCGACTATGTGGCCGAGACGGTGAAGCTGCTCAGCATCAGCGACAAGGCCCTGCTGCGCCACATCGAGTTCCGGGGCGTCGACCAGCTGGAGCAGGTCTTCGACGAGGGGCGCAACTGCGCCGCCATCCTCGGCCACTACTGTAACTGGGAGTGGCTGTCGGCCACGGGGCTCGCCTTCCGCCGCCACCCCGATGCCGTCATGGGGCTCATCTATCACCCGCTCTACAACGAGGCCTTCGACCAGCTGTTCATCGACATCCGCTCGGCCCACGGTGGCCACTGCGTGCCCAAGCAGGACATTCTGCGCCACCTGCTGACCCTGCGCCACGAGCATCGCCGCTCGCTCTTCGGCTATATCAGCGACCAGAGTCCCAAGTGGGAGAACATGCACCTGTGGCTTGAATTCCTCAACCACGACACTCCCGTCTTCACGGGAGCCGAGCGCATCATGCAGAAGATGAACGACGCCGTCTTCTACGTCGACATGGAGCGCCCCCGTCGCGGACAGTACGTCTGCACCTTCCGCCTTATAGCCGCCGAGGCAGCCCGCGAGGAGGAGTTCGCCATCACCCGCCGCTTCTTCGCGATGCTCGAACAGAGCATCCGCCGCCAGCCGGCCTTCTATCTGTGGACGCACAACCGCTGGAAGCGCGGCCGCGAGGAGTTCAACCTGAAATACGACGTCATCGATGGCAAGATTATCAGGAAGGAGGCGTTCAAATGACCCTTGTCCTGAGTCCCCGCTACGAGCAGCTGCGCCCCTTTCTGCAGCAGTTGCCTGCCGTCTTCGCACGGCAGGGGCAGGTGCTCTACGACGACCGCAACCAGGTTCGGCTGTTCGAAGTCGAGGGCCACAAGCTCGTCGTGAAGCGCTACAAGCGCCACGACTGGCTGAAGCGTATCATCTACACCTTCTTCCGCAAGAGCAAGGCGCGGCGCTCTTTCGAGAATGCCATGCAGCTGGGCGTGCGCGGATTCGTCACCCCCTGCGAGGTGGCTTACATTGAGGAGCGCTGCCTGGGGCTGGTCCGCCAGGTGTACTACGTCTGCGAGTACACACCGGCCGAGCCTGTCCGCCGCCGGCTCATCGAGCAGGAGCCCTTCGACAAGCCGCTGGCCACGGCCTATGCCTGCTTCGTGGCCCGGCTGCACGAGGCCGGCGTGCTGCACCGCGACCTCAACCCCACCAACGTGCTCTTCACCGGGCACGCCGGCCGCTACGACTTCGAGCTCATCGATATCAACCGCATGCGCTTCTACGACGGGCCGGTGCCCAAGGCCGAGTGCATGGAGAACCTGACGCTCTTCTACTGGCTCACCCCCGCCTACCGCTACATCCTCGACGTATATGCCGCCCAGCGCTACTGGACGGATGCCGACATAGCCGAGGCGCTCCGGGTGAAAGAGCGGCACGACCGCCGCTGGGTCCGGCGCAAACAAATCACGCATTTAGGAAAATATGAAGTATCACATTGAAATAGGTACAGTCAACAAGGCCAAGCAGGACATCGACGAGATTTGTCGCCGCGAGGGCTTCACCAACCTGACGCGCCGCAACTTCGGAAGTGGCGGCGTGGGGCGGTTTGCTACGAAGCTGGTCGGCGTGGCAAGCATCATCTGGAGGCTCAGGCGGGGCGACGTGCTCTTCCTTCAGTACCCGATGAAGAAGTTCTACTACATGGCCTGCTCGCTGGCACGCATGAAGGGTGCCCGCGTGGTCACCGTCATCCACGACCTCGGCGCCTTCCGCCGACACAAGCTTACGCCTGAACAGGAGAACCGCCGGCTGTCGAAGACCGACTTCCTGATTGTCCACAACCCGACCATGCGCGACTATCTCGTTAAGCACGGCTTCAAGGGCGGCATCCACTGCCTGCAGATTTTCGACTACCTGTCGGAGCGCCAGCCGGCTGACTACGCCACGCCCCATGCACCGTGGCGCATCGTCTATGCCGGCAACCTCGCCCGCTGGCGCAACGAGTTCCTCTATCGCCTCGGCGACACGCTGGACGGATGGCAGATGGACCTCTACGGAAAGGGGTTCGACACGTCGGCCGCCACCAGCCGACAGCTTCACTGTCACGGCTTCATGGCCAGCGACGACTTCATAGCCCAGGTCGAAGCCGACTTCGGACTCGTCTGGGACGGCGACTCCCAGGAGGAGTGTACGGGCGACTGGGGCGAGTACCTGCGCATCAACGACCCCCACAAGACGTCGTTCTACCTGCGTGCCGGCATTCCCGTCATCGTGTGGAGCCAGGCCGCCATGGCGCCCTTCATCCTCGAGCAGCAGGTGGGCATCGCCGTCGACGGACTGCAGCAGATAGGCCAGCGCCTGGCCGCCCTCACGGCTGCCGACTACCGGCAGATGCGGCAGAACGCACAGTCAATGAGCCGCCGCCTGAACGACGGCTATTATATAAAACAAGGTATGAAGGCAGCATGTATAGAATAAGATTCATGCCCTATCGCGAGGGCCTGGCCACCATCATGCACCGCCAGACGCCCGGTCACAGTCTGCGCTCACAGGACGGGCGCTATGAGTTCTGCCTCGACGACACGATGGACGAGGCCGACTTCTGGGTGGTCCAGGGCAAGGGCGTGCGCCAGGTGCAGACCTGCCGCGTGGCTCCCGAGAACACCATCCTGCTCACCACTGAGCCCCACTCCGTGCTGGTCTACCCCCAGCGCTACATCGACCAGTTCGGCCTCGTCGTCAGCTGTCAGCAGCAGCTGCGCCACCGCAACGTCAGGTACGGGCCGGCCATCCTGCCCTGGTTTGTGGGCTACAAGCCCGACGGCCGCGGCGGCTACACCTTCACCGAGGACTACGACTCGCTCTCGCTGTCAGCGGCACCGCCACCGAAGGAGAAGCTCATCTCCGTCATCACCAGCAACAAGGCCTTCACCCGTGGCCATCTCGATCGCATCAAGTTTGTCGAGCAGCTGAAGGCGCGCTTCGGCGACCGTATCGACGTCTTCGGCCGCGGCTTCCGCCCGTTCGACGACAAGTGGGACGTGCTGCGCCCCTACAAGTATCACGTCGCCATCGAGAACTCGTCGGAGCCCTACTATTGGACGGAGAAGATTGCCGACTGCTACCTCACCGGCACGTTCCCTATCTATCACGGCTGTACCAACCTGTCCGACTACTTCAGGCGCGAAGCCTTCGAGCCTATCGACATCCGCCGGCCCGAGGCAGCCATCCGCACCATCGAGGCGGTCATCGACAGTGGCCGCTACGAAGCCTCGGCGGCCGTCCTTGGCGAGATGAAAAGTCGGGTGCTGGGCGAATACAACATGTTTGAGTATGCCGCCCGCCTCTGCGACCAGCTCAACCCCGACGCCCCCAAGCAGCTGGTGTCCATACAGCCCTGCCGGTCGGGACTCGACTGGCACAACTTCGTGAATTATACGGTTAAGAACAACTATTACAAACTGCTGACCAAATGTCATTACTGGAAGAACGGAGAGACCCTGAGCTCCAGCGGTGCCTGTTAGGCATACTGGAGGCCATCGACCGCGTGTGCCGCGAGCACCGTCTGCGCTACTACCTCATTGCCGGCACCTGCCTGGGAGCCATTCGCCACAAGGGCTTCATTCCCTGGGACGACGATGCCGACGTCGGCATGCCCCGCCCCGACTACGACGTGCTCATTGCCCATGCCAGCGAGTGGCTGCCCGAGGGCTACGAGCTGGTGAGCGGCGAGACCAATCCCCGCTATCCCTATTTCTTCGCCCGCATACAGGATGCCCGCACCACCTATGTCCTGCGGCGGCAGTTCGACTTCGTCGGCGGACTGCCCGTCGACCTTTACCCGCTCGACGGCATGACCGGCAGCCCCCTGCGCCGCTGGTGGCACTACGTGCGGCTGAACCACGCCAAGAAGCTGCTTTACTTCTGCCTCGTCGACCCCTACAAGCACGGGCACGGGCCCCGCAGCTGGCTGCCGCTGCTGGTCCGCCGCCTCCACAGTCCGGCCTCACTCCACCAGCGGCTGCGGCGCCTGCTGACGGAGTTCGGCTACGACGAGTCGAGCCTCGTTGCCGACCACGACTACAAGTATCCGAAAGGCGTCTTTCCGAAAGAGGTGTTCGGCCAGCCACTGGCCGTGCCCTTCGAGGACACGGAGCTGACGACGGTTGCCCAGCCCGACTCCTACCTGCGCCAGCTCTACGGCAACTATATGGAACTTCCCAAAACCTTGCCTCCACAGAACTACCGGCTTCTCGACCTGGAGAAGCCCTACCGCGAGTTTACGGACGAACCCGCCCGAACGTCTTCACGCTGACATACTTTCGCCAGAGGTTCAGCCGGCGCTTCTCGGGGACACCGTGACGGGCAATGAAGTCGCGTGCTCCCTGCAGCATCCGCTCGGCGCAGCGGCCGTCGGTGTACGGGTCGTAATTCGCTATCACCCATTTCCTCCGCTCTGCCAGCTCGCGGCTGTCGAACAGTTCGTCGTAGGCCGCCAGCAGCTGTTCCGGTTCGTCGATGTCCTTCCAGTAAGGGTCGGTCGAGACGGTGTTGAGTGTCACCACGGGCTTGTCTAACAGCAGCATCTCGTAGATGGTCGACGACGTGTCGCTCACCATCGCGTCGGCCATCAGCATATACTTCGTAATGGCGAAGTCTCTTTCGAAGACGATGTTCAGGCGGCTGCCGGCCAGCTGCCTGTATTCGTCGACCCACTCCTGCTGTGTCAGCGGGTGCAGCTTGATGAGCAGCAGCACGCCCCGCTCGTCGACGAGTCTCACGAGCTGCTCCTTGATCTTCGGCAGCGACGTCAGCCGGGGCGAGAACGTCGGGGCATAGAGCACGATGCGCTGGCAGTCGTGCTCGCGCAGCAGCCGCTCGCGCTCGGCGTCGAAGTCGTGACGGTGGCGGGCTGTCCAGTCCTGCCTCGTCCACCCCGTCTCCAGCACCTCGAAGTCGCTACGCCCCTTGCGCAGCTTCTCAAACTCGCGGGTGAAGTAAGGTCCCTGCGTCATGTAGATGTCGAAGTAGTTGCGGATGCGGAACTGGTCGCGCTTCTCGGCTGCATAGCCGTGGAAGATGCTGCACTTCACGCCGCTCAGGTAGTAGGGCACGATATTGCCCGGCGCGAAGACGGCATCGGGACGGAAGTCGTGGGCCTGCTGCATGCTGTGTGTCCACCTCACGCTGTCCTTCAGCGGGAAGTCGGGAATCTTCGGCTCGTGAACATACCACAGCACTTCGCTGCCTCCCTGCCTGTCGGCCTCCTCCTGCAGCGGTCCGAGGATGTCGACCGCATATTTGTTCTCGCAAAACAGTAGTATTTTCATCGCTTATATTTTTATTGGGTTTATATTCAACTTTCACTCCCACATCTCCTGCAGCACGGCAAAGGAGCGCAGCTCGGGGAAGTCGGGCAGGTGGATGCGGTAGTAGGTCAGCGCTATGTCGAGCAGGCGCAGGCGGTCGTGGCGCGACAGCCGGAAGAGGTGCATCGTCGGGTAGTCCATGCGCATCATCAGCTGCACCTTCTCGGCCTCCTCGGGCATGAGGTAGTCGCGATGGAGCGGCGTCTGCTGCGAGAAGGTGGAGGCGCGCAAGTCGAAAAAGCTGCCGGGACTGTAGCCGTCGAGGTTGGGCGTGAAACCCAAGAAGCGTGCCATGCGCATCAGGAAGACCAGGTGGAAGTTGGCCACGTGCCCGTCGGCACCGTCAATCCACTGCAGGCTGCTGGCCACGTAGTCGAACAGCGGCTCGTTGCGCTGCTCACCCTTCAGGGCGTGGTATAGAAACTCGGCCAGGAACAGCGTGATGGAGAGCTTTGTAGGGTCGGTCTGAAGCGACGCGAGCGGCGTCAGTATGACGGCATTGTGCAGTTTCTGCAGCTGCATGTTCGGCCGCACGTCGGTCTCGATGCTGAGCAGCGTCAGCGGCTGAAACAACTGCTTCTTCAGCTTGCCCCGCGAGGTCTTCGGCAAGTGTATGATAAACGACAGGCGCCCGCAGGCGCGGGTGAACATATCTATTATCATCCGCGTCTCGCCGTACTTCAGGGCATGCAGCACAAGGGCCTCTGTCTTGGTGTTCATACGCTGCAAAGATAGCTATTTTTCATGGAAGACGCATTTTTCTTTAAGAAAATTTGGCTGTTTAAGAAAAAAGCAGTACCTTTGCACCCGCTTTTTACGCCATCGTGAATCGAAAACGCGCAAATCGTAAATAGCATGGTCCCTTCGTCTATCGGTTAGGACGAGAGATTTTCATTCTCTAAAGAGGAGTTCGACTCTCCTAGGGACTACCACTGCCAAATCTGTCATCTGCACAGCCAAGTGCTACCGGCGAAAACCGGGATAAGGTGGCGGAGGGCTCAGTAGAGTCAGCCCAGGGCGGTCGCTCACGACGCAAGACCCACAGGCTTTGGCACTTAACAACAAACAACTAACAATTAAACAAAAAAATGGCAAACCACAAATCATCCCTGAAGAGAATCCGTCAGGAAAAGAAGAGAGCAATTCACAACAAGTATTATGCAAAGACCATGCGCAACGCCGTACGCAAGCTGCGCGCCATGACAAACAAGGACGAGGCTGTAGCCCTGTACCCGAAGGTGCAGAAGATGCTCGACAAGCTGGCCAAGACCAACATCATCCACAAGAACAAGGCCGCCAACCTGAAGTCGAGTCTCTGCCTGCATATCAACAAGTTAGGATAAGCTCCGCTCATATTAAGCACATGCCTGGGGGCTGCTACCGCGGTAGCAGCCCCCAGTTCGTAAACGTTTTCAAGTAAAAAAAGCGGGGAAATGCTTGCACCATTGAATTATTATTCGTACCTTTGCCCGCAATCAGAGAATCTGAAACATTATAATTACTAATTTAAACTAATAAACAAATGAAAAAACTCTTTACTTTATTGATGCTCATGGTCTGTGCCATAGGGACGGCGTGGGCTGGAGATGTGTTTACTGACACATTTACTGGTGGGAAGGCCACATCTAATCCTGCAGGGTTCTTCACCCATAGTTCTACATTCAGCTTCAACGCCAAATTCGCTGACGCAGAGTACGATGGGAACAGTTATACGAATGGTTTGAAGATGGAGAGTGCAACAATGATTTCTTTTACTACTTCGGCTAAATCTACAATAACCATCGTAGAGTCAGATTGGGAAAGCAAAACGGTTGCTCATGGAACACCGAAAAATATCAAATTGGATGGTAATGTGCTTGCAATAGCTGATGCAGAGAAAGGAACGAATTGCTATATTCATACTATCACAGATGTTGCTGCAGGCAATCATCAGATTACGAGAGATAACGGTGAATGTGGGTTGTTCTTAGTAAAAGTTGAATATACAGGTGCTGCAATGGAGAAACTCACCGCCCCCACTATCACCTTTGATGCCTCCGACGGCACGGTGACCATCAGTGAGGTAGAGAATGCTACCAAGGTGACATACACTATTGACAGCACTGACCCGACGGCAGAGAGCGACGCTTACGACGGTACGTTTACCGCAGAGGACGGCGTAACAGTGAAGGCCATTGCTATTGGCGACAATGAGAATTATACAAATTCAGACATAGCCTCCGTATTGATAATACTCGACAATGCCACTATTGCAGCTCCCGTTATCAAGCAGTTCAATGGAACAGTGGCCATCACTTGTGAGACGGCAGGCACAACCATTGAGTATAGCCTCGATGGCGAGAACTACACTACTTATAGCCGTGCCTTTACCCTGACAGAAAATGGCACTGTCTATGCCCGTGCCAAGCGCGGCGATAAAACCTCTGAGTCTGTCAGCGCAAAGGTTACGACCATTTCTAAGGGCGACGCTAACAAGACCATCTGGATGGGCTTTGGCTCGTTCACTGTTGATGGAACAAATAAATATATCATGACTGGTAGCACCGGTGACGATGCAGAAGGCATTGTACTGACTATTGACAAAACAGATAAAAGCTGGTCAAGCGCAGAAAAGATAACGATTGGTGACAATGAGAGAACATCCATTAAGGTTTCTAATGGTGCCAAGAATATCATGACCCTGCCTGAAGGGATGAGTGCTACTCGTATCACGTTCTATAGCTATATCAATTCAGCTGAGGGTCGCACGTCGTATTGGGCGGAGTTTAACGGTGCAGTGATAAACGGCGACGTTCCTATGGGAGCGTGGAATACAGTTACCGACCGTCTGACCAATCCTGACGTGCGCGTGTTCCCGCTGAACGGCGAAAGTGAAATCACTTTCACCAATACAGGCGAGCAGCTTTGCTTCATTGTGGCTCTCGACGTCATTGAAAGTGCTGAACCAAAGATAAGTGCTACTTCTGAGATTGCTGTGAAGGCTACGCCCTTCAACAAGACATCTACTGCTACTATCAAACTGACGGGTAGTAACCTTGAAAATAACACCTACAATGTGGTGATGCCTGAAGTTGAAGGACTAAGCATCTCCCCCGCAACGTTCACTGTAGCAGACGGAGCTGTTGAGCAGACGTTCACTGTTACATACACCTCTGACTCTGATGTCGAGAGCGCAACAGCAAACATCGTATTTGTCGCAGGCAGCACCCAAGCATTGACAGTTGTGAACTATATGAGTCACGTAACACCTTATGAGTTAACAGCTATTAGTACTGCTAAAACGTGGGATTTCAGCCAACTGACAGCCAATAATAATAGTACACTGTATGGTAGTGAAGGTATCAAATTGAACTCAGAAACAACACCTTCATCCCAAGAAGAGGTTGTTTACGAGAATTTCAACGGTAGTGATGTTACCATTGAATCAAGCTTTGACGGAACTGCCATCGCATTTAAAGGGGAATTTCCTATTCGAAAAAATACTTTTGCCCAAAACGGCACTATCATCTTTGAGACTACTGTTCCAGGAAAAATAATGGTTGATTTCTCTGATACAGGATCTAGTGGTGATAATCCTGCAAAGCGCTATCTGATTGTAAACAATCAACCAACAGCTTTTTACACTCAGCGTACTGGCAGTTCAAATGACAAGAAAACTAATTGTGAAATTTCTGTACCTGCTGGAAAGGTTACAATAAGTAGTACACAAGCAGTCTGCATTTACAAAATCTCCTTTACCCCCGCCGACGTTCCGACTATCACCGCCACCATTACCAATGCTGGCTATGCTACGTTCAGCAGTCTGTTCGAGGTTGAGATTCCCGATGGCGTAGAGGCTTACTACGCCAGTGCCAGCGAAGGCACTACGGTGACAATGACCTCTATCGACGGTGGCGTGATTCCCGCAGGTACGGGTGTTGTGCTGAAGGGCGCGGAAGGCAGCTACACGATGGCTGTCAGCAATACTGGCGCTACGCTCGATGGTACGAACCTGTTGAAGGCCAACATCGCCGCCCGCACTCCCGGTGAGGCTGAGTACTACACACTGGCCGCCGGTCCGAAATTCTGCAAGTCTACTGGTGGCACGCTCGCTGCTGGCAAGGCTTATCTGGTAATCCCCAGTGGCAGTAGTGCCCGCATTGTGACGATGACGTTCGACGGTGAGGCTACCGGCATCAGCGAGCTGAAGTCCGTGGCTGAGGAAGGTGCGCTCTACAACCTGAGCGGTGCCCGTGTCAGCAAGCCCACAAAGGGTCTTTACATCCAGAACGGCAAGAAGCTGATTGTGAAGTAATCCAAACGACAGTAATAAACGATAATAAAAGAATACAGATTATGAAAAAGTATATTGTGCCTGAGACGGAAGTCATCATCTTAACTGAAGAGCAGAATTTGCTGACTGAGTCCACTTTTACCATTGACGGTGAACAGAGCAACGAGAACGCCATTTCAAGAGAAATGCTGTTTGATTTCATCGACGAATAATCCCAACGGGAATATAGCAAGAAAGAGGGGGATGCACCGCAGCGTGGTGCATCCCCCTTTCTTGGTAAGCCAAACGTCAGTCGCGGCACAGACGTTTCACTTCGTCCGGGCTAATACCCAGGCTTTCGGCTATTGATTCTTCTGACTGCCCCATCTTGAGCAGCAACTTGATAGTAACCTGTAGCTGTCCGTCTTTCTCTGCGAGCTGTCCGTCTTTCTCTGCGAGCTGGCTGTCCTTTTCGGCGAGTTGACCTTCCTTTTCGGCAAGTTGTGCGTTCATCTCGGCCATTTTCCTTTCGCCATAGTACAGTTTGCTCTCCTGCTCCTTGATGATGGAGTAATACTCGTCTTCGACCATCATGTCCTGGCGCATGTCAATGTCGGCGGCAGCAGCCGTTAGGCGGTAGAGGATGCGCTGCATGTCGCTGTCGCTGCTGTCGTAGACGCTGTCGTCGAAGTTCAGGGTGTGCTGGTTCTTCTTGTCGGCACGTGTCTGGTCAAACACGCTCAGTACCTCGTCGAGGCGGTTGTTTATCTGGCCGTGAAGGCGTGGAATCTGTACGATAACGCTGTCGTGTACGAGACTCTCCACAAACGGGTTCGGCATCCCCTTTGTCACGATACGGTCGTTATAGTCGAATGACTGATGGCGCACGTAGAGAACCGGCTCCTCGATGTCGCCAAGGGTATGCCCCAGCAGATAGACCGTCACCATGGGCAGTGCATGCCTGTCGGCACTGTCCTCCACGATGTTGCGCGGGTCCTGATACTGCGAACCCACATACTGACGGAAGCGGAGGGTCTCCGTGGGAAGCCAGTTCTTCTGCAGTTCGACAAGTATCAGCTCCTCGCTACCATCAGGCTTCAGGATGGTGGCGCCGAAGTCGATGCGAAACACCGACAACAACTCTCGCTGGCTGTTGCTGTACTGGTTGCAAAGTTACGAATAATTATCCGGACTGCCAAGCGAAAGGGAAAGAAATTACGTTCACAGCAGCTCGGGCAGCTGGTAGAGGCGGGTGCTGTTCGAGCCTTTGATGAGGATGTGGTAGCCTTGGGGCTGGTTAGCCTGGATGGCGGCCTTCACTTCGTCGACGTCGGCGAACTTGCGGTAGGGACAGTCGATGGCCTGGAACTCGGAGCCGACGAGCCATACCTCGTCGAGACCGATTTCGCCGATGAAATCGACGATTTTCTGGTGCTCCTTGCGGCTCGACTTGCCCAGTTCGCCCATCATGCCGAGTATGGCCATCTTGGGGCTGCCGTCCATCAGCCGGAAGTTCTCGAGGGCGGCACGCATGCTGGTGGGGTTGGCGTTGTAGGCATCTACGACGAGGCAGTTATGCTCGGTGACGGTCAGCTGCGAGCGGTTGTTCGACGGCTTGTAGGCGGCCAGCGCGCTGTTGATGTCGGCAGGGTCGACGCCGAAGTTCAGTCCCACGGCGATGGCGGCCAGCATGTTGTCGATGTTGTAGGCACCGATGAGCTGCGTCTGCACCTCGTACCACTGCGGCTCCTCGCCACAGTCCTCGAGGTTCGAGTCGCTCTCGCGCCAGCGGAAGCGCAGGAAGGGGTCGCAGGCAATGACCTCGCCTGTGGTGCAGTCGCCGGCGTTCTCGGGGTTGGTGCTGTAGGGAGCCACCCATACCGTGTCGGGCAGTATGTCCATCAGCCGCTCGTTGTCGGCATTGATGAAGACCAGGCTCTCGCCGCGGCGGCCGAGGAAGTCGTAGAGCTCGCCCTTAGTCTTCACGACGTTGCGGAACGAGCCAAAGCCCTCAAGGTGGGCGCGGCCCACGTTGGTAATCAGTCCGCAGGTAGGCTCGGCAGTCTCGGCCAGTGTGCGGATGTCGCCGGGGTGGCTAGCCCCCATCTCGATGACGGCGATGTCGTGGTCCTTAGTCAGGCGCAGCAGCGTCTTGGGCACGCCGACGTCGTTGTTGAAGTTGCCCTGCGTGTAGAGCACGTTATACTTCTGGCTGAGCACGGTAGCGACGAGCTCCTTCGTGGTGGTCTTGCCGTTGGTGCCGGTGATGCCGATGACGGGAATCTGAAACTGGCGGCGGTGCTCGCGTGCCAGGTCCTTGAAGGTCTGCAGGCAGTCGTCGACGACGATGAGGCGCTCTTGCAGCGGCGGCGCCGCTGCACAGCCGACAGAAGGGGCGTCGACGATGGCGTAGGCGCAGCCCTGCTCGAGGGCTTTGAGGGCGAACTGGTTGCCGTCGAAGCGGTCGCCTTTCAGGGCGAGGAAGATGCTGCCCTCGGGGCAGTCGCGGCTGTCGGTAGTGATACACGGGTGCTCCTGATAGAGCTTGTATAGTTCCTTGATTGTCATATTTATTATAGATTTACTTTAGTCACAGAGCACAAGGCTGCTTTTCACTTAGGGAGGTGAGTGTAGCTATTCGAAAAACATGCTGCAAAGGTACACATTATTCGCGAATTTAGCATACTATCGCCATTTTTTTAATAGAATATGTGGTCGTTTCACAGTTTTTCCGTACTTTTGCAGATATAAAAGACCGAAAGTAAAAAAACGACAGAAGATGAAGATTTGCGTTTTTTGTTCTGCCAACGAGCAGATAGACCCCGACTTCTTCAGTGCGGCGGAGGAACTGGGGCGTTGGGCTGCTGAGAACGGCCACGTCATCGTCTACGGCGGCGTGAACCAGGGGCTGATGGAGCGACTGGGCCGCGCTGCCCACGAGGCCGGCGGCCGCACCATCGGCGTGGTGCCCACCATCGTCGAGAAGACGGGGCGCACGAGCCAGTATGTGGAAATAGAGATTCCCTGCGACAACCTCACCGACCGCAAGCAGCTGATGATGGACCAGGCCGACCTGTTCGTGGCGCTGCCCGGCGGCATCGGCACCCTCGACGAGGTCTTCACCGTTGCAGCCTCGGCCACCATCGGCTACCACCAGAAGCCGGTCATCCTCTACAACCTGAAAGGATTCTGGAACCCACTCATCGCCCTGCTCGACGACCTCGGGCAGCGCGGCATGGTGCGCGGCGAGTGGCGGCAGTACATCCGCGTGGCCACGTCGATCGACGAATTGCAGCACTGGTTGTGAATCACAGGAAACACCCTACACTTCCGACACTTCCTACACTTGTTGAATTTTCTTAGGTGTAGGAAGTGCAGGAAGTGTAGGGTAAAAAGTGCGAATGACAACTATAATAGGAGAAAGCAGGGGGAGATTCAGCGAGAAAGCTGAATCACAACGGCCTCGGAGAGGGGGAACCGACACTTGAACCGACACCTTGACAAAACCCGCCGCCTTTTGAGTAAAAGGCGGCGGGTTTTGGGCAAAAGGCACCGGGTTTTGAGTGAAACCCGGCGGGTTTTGGAGAAAAGGCGGCGGGTTTTGGCAAGCATCAGGGAAGGTTACTCAGCCAGCAGCCGCTCGGCCATGGCGCGCCCGAGGGCTTCGCACCGGGCGAGGGTGTCGGCATTGAGGGCCTGCTTGATTTCGACAGGCTCGCCGACGGGCTCGTACTTCAATTTCTCCTCATTCCATCGGGAAATTTCGCTCACGGCCTTCGAGGCCCAGCTGAACGAGCCGAACCAGCCGAAGAGGCGGCCCTTGATGTCCTTCTGCGACAGTTCGTCGAGCAGGACGTTCATCTCGTGGTAGAGACCGGTGTTGTAGGTGGGGGCACCGACGATGAGTCCACGGTAGCGGAACAGGTCGCGGATGATATAGGAGTGGTGGGTCTTCGAGACGTTGTACATCACGATGTTCTTCAGACCGGCCTGGGCGGCGGCGCGGGCAATGACCTCGGCGGCGCGCTCGGTGTTGCCGTACATCGTGCCGTAGCAGATGACGAGACCCGGCTCGGCCTCATAGCGCGAGAGGCGGTCGTAGATGCCGATAACCTTCCCGGCATACTCGTGCCAGACGGGGCCGTGGGTGGAGCAGATGTAGTCGACCTTGACGCCGGCGAGCTTCTTCAGGGCCATCTGCACGGGCGTGCCGTACTTGCCGACGATGTTGGAGTAGTAGCGCGTCATCTCGAGCCAGAAGGTGTCGCAGTTCATCTGCTCGTCGACGTAGGCGCCGTTGAGGGCGCCGAAGCAGCCGAAGGCGTCGCCGGAGAAGAGTACTGTTTGTTGCTGTAATACAGCAACAGACGGGACGGTGGCGAGGGTCATCATCGTCTCGGGCCAGTGGACCATGGGGGTGAGGACGAACTGAAGCTGGTGGGCGCCGAGGGCGAGGGTGTCGCCGTTCTTCACCTCGTGGAGGCCGGTGGTCAGGCGGTAGAAGCCGGCCATCATGTCGAAGGTCTTCTTGTTGCCGATAATCTCGATGTTGGGATAGAACTGGCGGAGCAGGGCCAGCGAGCCGCTGTGGTCGGGCTCCATGTGGTTAACGACGACGTAGTCGATGGGACGGTCGCCGATGACCTCGCGGATGTTCTCGAGGAAGGGCATGAAGAAGTCGACCTCGACGGTGTCGATGAGGCAGACTTTCTCGTCGTCGATGATGTAGGCGTTATAGCTCACGCCGTTGGGGAGGGGCCAGAGGCCCTCGAAGAGCGTCTTGTTGCGGTCGTTGACGCCGACGTAGTAGATTTTGCTGGTGATTTCTTTCATATTGTTGGGTTTTTTTTATGGGCTGGATGGGCTGGATGGGCAATGTGGGGTTATTGGGGGAGGCGCATCTTGGCGGCAAAGTCGGGGTCGATGCTGTTGTTCAGCGTCTGGCAGCAGTTGGCCGAGAAGGCCTGGGCGCAGGCCATGATCTGGTCCCACTGCTGCTCGGTGAGCCCGCGCTCGATGTCGTCGCGGGTGATGCCGTAGCGGATGAGGCCGTAGACGAAGCCGGCGTTGAAGTTGTCGCCGGCACCGATGGTGCTGACGGTCTCGGTAGGCGGAACGGGGTACTGCTTGCTGAAGCCCTGCTCGGCCCTGACCTCGACGGGCTGGGCACCACGGGTGTAGATGAACTTCTTGGTATAGAACGATATCTCGGAGCGGTAGACGCTGTCGGCATCGTTCTTGTTGTACATCACCAGGAAGTCCTCGTCGGAGCCGCGCACGATGTCGGCCAGCTCGAAGTTCTCGAGCAGGTTCGACGTTACCTTGACCAAATCGCTCTTATGCGACGCACGGTAGTTGACGTCGTAGTAGAGGATGGCCCCGCGCTGACGGGCGTACTCGAGGAAGCCCTGCACCTGCGGGCGCACCACGGGATTGATGGCGAAGAACGAGCCGAAGAGCACGACGTCGTTCTCATTGACCTCGGGATTGACGAAGTCGAGCTGGTCGTGGGGGTGGTCCTTGTAGAAGATGTAGTCGGCATTGTTCTGCTCGTCGAGGAAGGCGAGCGAAATGGGCGACTTCGAGTCGGGGAAGACGCAGACGTTAGAAGCGTCGACGCCATTCTCCTCGAGATAGCTGATGACGCGCCGGCCCACGCGGTCGTTGCCGGCCTCGCTGATGAACATGGTGCTGACGCCGGCGCGCCCCAGCGAGATGACAGAGTTGAAGGCCGAGCCGCCGGGCACGGCCTGTATGGGCTGCTCGCCCTTGAAGATGATGTCGAGAACCGTCTCGCCTATTCCTATTACTTTGCGCATACTTTACACGTTTAGGCTGCAAAGTTACGAATAAAGATGATAAAAGAGGAAAGTGAAGCGTGAAAAAGTTAAAAATACGTGCGAAAAACCATGTATTCTGCATCGGCTTCAATACGGAAGGTGGTGCCAAGAGCCTCGTTGAGCGTCCCCTGCCAGAGTTGCTGGTAAGGGTATGCCTGCCACTTCAGCCCCTCGGAGACGAGGCGGGTGCAGCCGAAGTTGAAGAGACTGACCTGCTGGCCGGGCATGGAGTCGAACGTTGCCGAGCCGGAGGCAGGGACGAACCAGCCGTCGTCGGTAGCCATCAGTACGTCGAGGCCGAAGTCGCGGTAGTAGCGCATGAGCAGAGCAATGTTGCCAAGGGTATGGTCTTCGCGGCGGCCCGTGGCACCGAGGTAGGCGAGGCGTCGCAGCCCGCGGGCCATGCAGTGGCGCGTAGCCTTTGTCAGGTCGTTGTCCTCCTGCTCGCTGACCTGTATCAGGCGCTGGCGCAGGTCGTCGGGCACGGAGTCGCCGTCGCCCACGATGGCGTCGCACTGAGGCCAGTGGCGGGCAGCCCCGTCGCAACAGACGACGTAGCGAGCCTCGCGCAGCAGTCGCAGCGGCTCGTCGGCGGTGGGGAACGAGCCGTTGGCCAGAATCACAGCGTCAAACCCTGTCATACTTGGTGATTTTGGCCATCGACTTCCACTTGTAATAACCGGCAATGGCGATGATGACATAAAGCCCGTATAGCCCGGCCTTGAAGGGGATGTCCTTTTGGACATAGAGCACACAGCACACCACGTCGACCACTATCCAGAACCACCACTGCTCCAGATACTTGCGGGCCAGTGCCCACATGCCGATGAACGACAAGGCATTGGTGAACGAGTCGAGCAGGGGCACGGTGGAGTTAGTCCACGTGACTAAAATATAGTAGATGACGCCCCAGGACAGGAAGAAGCATGCCGCAGCCGGCAGGTACAGCCGTCGGGGCATGTGGATGATGGGCAGCGACTGCTTCAGCTTCCTGGTCTTCTTGAACTTCCAGACGAAAAGACCGTAGACGGCTGCCAGCGTGTAGTAGCAGGCCATGCCGGCATCGCCGTAGAGCCCGTGACTGTAGTACAGGTAGACATCGAGGGCTGGCATGACGATGCCTACCACCCAGAGGGCGATATGGGCACGGTACTCGAGCCAGATGTAAATCAGTCCGAGTACCGTGGTGATGATGTCGAGCCAGTCTAATTCCATTGTTTAGAAGTTCAGTGACAGGTGAGCCATCATGTTGAACGGAGCAGAGGGGGCAAAGCCTGCCTCGTACTGGTCGCTGGTGTCCCATCCTGTAGCCACCACAGCGCCGTTTTCCCTGCTGAAGGCAGGCGCTGCCCATCCGTTGTTGTCGTACTCAGCCGAGAAGAGGTTGTAGAGGGTGACGCCGAGGGTGACATCCTTCAGGCCGAACTTCGGCAGCTGGAAGTTGTAGCTCAGGTCGAGGTTCGTGGTGAAGTGCCCGTCGAGCATCATGCTCACGTCCACGGGCTTGCCGTCGTCGTCGAGTGTCTTGTAGCTCTCGAAGCCGGTGTTCGTCAGGTACTGCTTGCTGACATACTGGCTCTGGGCGCTGGCGCTGAAGCCTCGGTAACTGAAGCTGAAGATGTTGTTGACAATCCAGTCGGGCGAGAAGGCCAGCGGCTGGTCGCCGAGGTCGGCCACGCTCCCGTCGGTCAGCTGTACGGTGATGCCTTTCACGCGGTTCCTTGACCATGTGGCATTGGCATCCCAACGGAACCAGTCGACCGGTTTCCATGCCGCCTCTGCCTCCACGCCGAGGCGGAAGCTCTTGTCGAGGTTGCGGGTAACGGCCTCACCTATCTTATCAATCTCGCCCGTCAGTACGAACTGGTCTTTATAGTCCATCCAATAAAGGTTGAGTCCGGCCGAGAATGTCGGACTCTGGTACTTATAGCCCGCTTCCAGGTCGTTCAGCCGCTCGGCCTTCGGCATGGGCAGCTCGGCGTTCATGTTGTTCTGATAATTATTGCGGGTAGGCTCTTTATGGGCTATGGCATACGAGACATAGACCTTGTGGTTGGGCGTGATGTCGTAGTTCAGTCCGGCCTTGGGGTTGAAGAAGTCGAACGATTCCTTCATGTCGTAGACAATGCGCTTGCTGGCGTCCCAGTTGATTTCATCGGTGGGGCCGACCATCTTTATGCCGAGGTGACGGTACTGCATATCGACATACGCATTCAGTCCGGGCAGGAAGTCGTACGTCAGTTTGCCGTAGGCGTTGAAGTCGGTCTTCTTGGCATTCTCGTCGTAATAGGGGCTGTTGGGCATCAGGTCGTTGACGGGGTTCTTCACCCACTTGATGACTCCGAAGTGGTCGCCGTCATACTTGTTCCAGCCACCGCCGAGCGTAGCCTGCAGGTTCTCGCGGTTGTTGTAGTTCAGCGAGGCCACAACACCGTAGAAGTCGTTGTCCATCTTCTTCTGGCGCACCAGGTCGCTCTTGGCCCAGGTCATTTCCGGGTCGAGTTCATACTCAAAGAGCGTCCTTTTGCGCTTATACTCCTCGTAGTAGCCGTTGCCCTTCGTGTAGTGCAGCGCCGTATTGAGGTTCAGCTCGCGGCTCAGCCGCTGGTTCCATATCAGCTGGTAGTTCTGCTGGTGGTAGTTGTCGGTCTGGTTGTCGTAGTACCGGGTGTTTCCCTCGTCGTCATAATACTCGCCGCAGGAGTTGTAGCGGCGGCCATAAAGGCTCTGCTCATACTTCGACGTGTAGTTCCAGGCGTGATAGGTTTCCTCCGTGCCGTTGAAGGTAATGAATTTCACCACCGTGTTGTCGCCAAACCAGCCTGCCTGAATGAAGTAGCTGTTCAGCTTGGTCGAGGCGCGGTCCAGATAGCCTTTCGAGCCGATGTTCGACAGGCGTCCCTGAATGCCCCAGTGTTCGCCTAACAGTCCTGTTCCGAAGCGCAGCGTCTCTTTGTGCGAGTAGTAGGAACCGCCACTGAAGTCCATTCCTACGAAGGGCTGCGTGCCGATGTTCTCCGTCTGCATGTTCAATGTGGCACCGAAGGCACCGGCGCCGTTGGTCGACGTTCCGACACCGCGCTGTATCTGCATCGACTGCACGCTGGAGGCAAAGTCGCCCATGTTGACCCAGTAGAGTTGTGCGCTCTCGGCATCGTTCATGGGTATGCCGTTGGCCGTGATGTTGATGCGCGAAGGGTCGGTGCCGCGCACGCGGAGCGACGTGTAGCCTATGCCGTTGCCGGCGTCAGAGGTCAGCGTTACGGAGGGGGTCAGCGACAGCAGGTAGGGCACGTCCTTTCCGTAGTTCACCTGCTTCAGCTGTTCACGGTTCATGTTGGTGAAGGCCATGGGCGTCTTCTTCGTGGCGCGGATGGAGGACACCTGTACATCCTGCAGCTCGACCGACTTCAGCGAGTCCACGGGCTCTACCGCGTTAACACCTGTTGCCCACAGTGTGACAACCATCAAAACAATCTTTTTCATTCGTCTTGTACCTTTAATTAATAAATAATGTAAAGGGGAATACTGTGATAAAACTACTATCCATCCCTACGCCGGCATTACCCGGATCAGGTTTAGAGGGTATCATCTCAGCCGCCAACAGGCGGCACCCCTTGAATTGCGGGTGCAAAGGTACGACAAAAAAATAAAAGGACAAAACGTTTTGCCCTTTTATTTTTTTGTCGTACCTTTGCCGACCGTATGAAATGGAAAGTAATAGCATTCGACGCCGACGACACGCTGTGGGACTGCCAGTCGCACTTTGAGCAGGTGGAACAGCGGCTCTACGGGCTGATAGCCCCCTACTGCGACGACCCGGCCCATGAGCTGTTCGTCACTGAGAGCGGCAACATGGCCAACCTGGGCTATGGCTGCAAGGCGTTCACAATATCTGTTATAGAGACGGCACTGCGCGTGGGCGGCAGCCATGTCAGTGTTCAGCAACTTTCCGAGCTGCTGTCCGCCTGCAAGCAGCTGCTCCACCTTCCGGCAACGCCGCTGCCGGGCGTGGAGGAGACGCTCCAGCGACTGCGCGAGGAGCGCGACTACCGCATGGTGTGCTTCACCAAGGGCGAGCTGCAGGACCAGGAGAACAAGCTGAAGCGCTCAGGACTGCTCCGCTTCTTCGACGACGTGGAGATAACGAGCGACAAGTCACAGCGCGAGTTTCTCGCCCTGTGCGAGCACCAGCAGTGTCATCCGTCGGAGCTGCTCATGGTGGGCAACTCGCTGAAGAGCGACTGTGCCCCGGCACTGGCCATCGGCGGCTGGGCCATCCATATACCGTTCCACGTCATGTGGCAATTGGAAGTGCATGAGGACTTCGACCACGAGCGGCTCATAAAAATTGAGCAGTTCAGCGAACTGCTCAATATCCTATAGCCATCGACGGCGTGTTTACTTCAGGGTGAACAGGAACTCTATGTCGTAATCGCTGAAATTGCCCTTCAGCGTCAGCTTGCACGTGTCAGGGTTCTTCGAGAACTCCACCGAAGCGTCACCGGAGAAGAGCGAAATGGCGTTCAGCTTGTCGTTCCAGGTGTAGACCAGCTTGCCGGCATTCATGTCGGTCCAGCGCCATACGCCCACGTCGTCCCTGCGGTTCTGGTAGTTGATGGAGAACAGGCCGTGGGAGTCGAAGTAAATGCCCTCGATGATGGTGTTGGCTTCAAACTCGTCCTTCAGCTTCCCGAAGTTGCTTTCGTACCACTCCTTCACCTTGGCCAGGTCGATGGGACCTTTGAAGTCCTTTGCGACCTTGATGCCTTCGACCTTGCCGATAGCCCTGACGTTCTCGACAGTCCAGGCGCGACTGCACAGGTTGTCGGTCATCTCGCCGGGAACCACAGCCCCCGACGTGTCGATGGTGCCACGCGTCTTGATAGTGGTGCCGTTCTTCCACTTGATGGTTACTTCAACGTCGTTCCCCGACTGTCCAGCGAAGGAGATGGTCATGCCGTTGGAGAACGTGAAAACGCCGTTGGAGGACGTGTACTTGCCGAAATCAAAGGAGCAGCCAGTCAAGTCGACAGACCGCGTTGCACGTGCTCCGTTACCGGCATCCTCGATGGCTATCATGTAAACGCCGCTCTCCATCAGGCGCAGCTGCCTGATGCCCTTCTCGTTTGACTGAAGGTTCACCACCCGAGCCTCGGTCTTGTAGGGAGGAGGGGTAAGCACCACGACACCGCTGCTGCTGCCGCCACTGCCATTGCTGTTGTCGTCATCGTCGTCGCCACATGCTGTCGTGGCGAACAGAGCTGTGGCCGCAAGGGCCATCATCAGAAAAATCTTTTTCATACTTTGTTCAGTTTGTTATTCGCCTAAACTTAAAGAATTCTTCCCGTAAGCCTGATGGTAAGCGCCGGCCAGACCACAATCTTCGTCATGGCGTCGAAATACTTGTCGCTGTCGCTACCCAGGTCGTCCTTGGTGACCTCCAGGTCCTTGCCCGTCTGCTTCTCGTAGAGCTTCGGCTTGCCCCAGAACATGACACCCAGGTCGCCGCTGACGCCGAATCGCTTGCGGGGAACGGAACGTCCGAATCCGATTCCGACGTAGGGGCGGAACTTGTTAACCTTGATGGTGGCCTTGGCTATACCATCGTCGTCGAACTCAACGATGTAGTCGCCAATGAGCAGACCCTCGCCCTTGTCGAAGGCGGTGACGGGGATGGTGTTCTCGGCCTTGACCACTTCATCAGTACCGAGATAGAAGCCCGTGGTGAAGCGGAAGGGAACGGTACGGAACGGGTACACGTCGAGCAGCAGCTTGGCAGTTCCCAGATCGAGCTTTCCCTCCACCTCGGTCTTCTTGGTGGGCTGGCCTTTCGCACGGTATTCGATGTCTTCCTTGTGCTTGATGCCCGAGAAGAAATCGTAGCCGGCACGCACCTGCAGATATTCGGTGACGGGAGCTGCCAGGTCGAGTCCGATACCCGTTGTACCGAGGGTCAGACCGAATGAGAGGTGGTCGAAGATGCCAAACTCCTCTACCTTGTCCTGTGCCTGAGCAGGCATTGCAAACAGAGTCATTGCCAGTGCGGCAAAACCCGTGATAAATAGTTTCTTCGTTCTTTTCATACGCTTTAGGTTGTTTGAAATTATACAATAGTTGAGTCTTTTGGCGACAAAGATACAAAAAATATCTGAATAAGAATCATGATTTGCAAATTATTTCGTAACTTTGCACCCTAATTGTCAGATACCTATTTAATATATATACATGGAAAAGAAGAATTACAAGCGAATAACCGTGACGTCTGCCCTACCCTACGCTAACGGCGGCGTACACATCGGACACCTGGCCGGCGTCTACGTGCCGGCCGACATATACGTGCGCTACCTCAGGCTGAAGAAGCGCGAAGTGTTGTTCATCGGCGGCAGCGACGAGCACGGCGTACCCATCACCGTCCGCGCCCGCAAGGAGGGCATCACACCCCAGGACGTGGTGGACCGCTACCACAAGATGATCAAGGACTCGTTCGAGGAGTTCGGCATCTCGTTCGACATCTACAGCCGCACCACCTCGGAGACGCACCATAAGTTTGCCGCCGACTGGTTCCGCAAGCTCTACGACGAGGGCAAGCTCGTGGAGGAGACCACCGAGCAGCTCTACGACGAGGAGGCCAAGCAGTTTCTGGCCGACCGCTACGTCGTAGGCGAGTGCCCCCACTGCCACAACGAGGGAGCCTATGGCGACCAGTGCGAGAAGTGCGGCCGCGACCTCTCGCCGACGGAGCTTATCAACCCGCGCTCGACCATCAGCGGCTCGACGCCGGTGCTGAAGAAGACGAAGAACTGGTATCTGCCCCTGAACGAGT
>JAEEGF012046113.1_pt1 | contig 36073 bp, 32 predicted proteins | sample 9134171 | NCBI WGS metagenome assembly JAEEGF01 (sample SAMN16246542, study PRJNA631951) | gut metagenome | biome: gut microbiome; feature: rumen; material: AP-attached | host: Bos | place: Iran: Karaj | collected 2018-10
ATGTGCGTGGCCCAGATCGCCACCTTGGCGCCGGGCTTGACGCCCACGGCCAGCAGCGCGCGGGCGCATTCGTCCACGTCGTCGCGGAACTGCTCATAGGTGCGCGTGTAATCGAGGGTGGTATATTTGAATGCGTACTGGTCGGGGAATTCCTCCACCATCTTGTCGAGCACCTGCGAAAAGGTCTTTTCAATCAGCGCGTCCTTTTTCCAGACGTAGCGGCCCGTTTCGGCGCGGTTGAGATAAAGGTGGTGCTTCTGGCGCGAGGGCGTTTCAAAGGCGGAAAGGTAGTTTTCAAAGTGCGAAAGAATGATGTCCATTTCGGGCAGGTCGGGCATCCACTGCGGCTCCCAGTGCAGCGACAGAAAGCCGTCGTAGTTGACGGAGGACAGTGCGCGCATCACGTCGCGCAGCGGCAGGTCGCCCTCGCCGATCAGGCAGAACCGGCGGCCCTCGCCGTCGTCCTCGCTGTCGGTCAGCTCCACGTGCCTGATATAGGCGCCGAGGTTTTTGATCGTGTCTTCGGTGCTCTCGTTTGCAAGGAACATCGGCTCGTGCACCGCCCACAGCGCGCACAGCGCGTCGCTGGCGAACGATTCCAGCGTCTCGCGCAGCAGCGCCGTGTTGCAGAACAGGCCCCGGGTCTCCAACAGGATGGCGACGCCCTTTTCTTCGGCGGCGTCCACCGTCTGCGCCAGACAGCGCAGCACGTTTTCCCCGGCGTTTTCCCGGTCGCCCGAGGCGTGAACGCTGATATACGGCATACGCAGGGACGCCGCAAACGCAAGCTTTTCTTTGATTGCGGCGGCGTTGGCGTCGGCGTTTTCGTCCGACAGATCCAGATCCAGCGCAAGATTCACCGGGCGGATGTTCTTTTCCGCCAGCTCGCGCACGGTGGCGCCGATGGAGTATTTGTGAAACGGTCCCTCCCGGTCGAACAGGGCGGGATCCATGCCGTCATAAAGCTCAATGCCGGAAAAGCCGAGCTCTTCGGCAAGGGTCAGATAGTCCGCCCAGCCGTAAGACTGCCAGCCGCGGATGGAAAAGGAAAGATTCATGCTCAGCCCTCCTCATAGACGATCTTGTTGAGCGCGTTGAGATAGGCGCGGATGCTGGCGCCGATGATGTCGGTGGAAATGCCGTTGCCGGAATAGAGCTTGCCGTCGGCGCGCAGACGCACGAGCGCGCTGCCCATGGCCTCCTTGCCCTCGGTGACCGCCTGAATCTGAAAATCATCCAGCTCGTAGTGGTGCCCCACGATGGATTCCACGGCAAGGAAGGCCGCGTCGATCGGGCCGTCGCCGGTGCAAAGGCCGCTGAGGCTTTCGCCGTCCTTCTGCAGCGTGATGTGCGCCGTGGCGCGGATCACGTTGCCGGAATTGATCACGTAGCTTTGCAGCACGTAGGCGGGCGGCACCTGCATCGCCGTGGAGGCCACGATGACCTCCAGATCCTTGGCCGTCACGGTCTTCTTGACGCTGATGCGCCTGAATTCGCGGTAAACGCTGGTGTTGTCCTCGTCCGAAAGGTCATAGCCCAGCGCCTTGACCGCCTCCACCACTTGGGTGATGGAATCGTGCTCGCTCAGCTCAAAGGCGGCCGTTTCGCCCGAACCGATGTTTTCGAACGCGCTGGTCTTACTGCGCTCGGTGTGCAGAATCCAGCGGATCTGCTTGACCGCGCGCTGGAGCACGGTGAACTGCATGGAGCTCTGAATGCCGAGATCCATGCCGCGGGTGCGGAAATACTGCGAGATGGTGTCGAGGTCGGCGGCCTCGGCGCCGCTGACGGTCGTTTTGATCTCGCTGACCCCGGCGCCGATGGCGGCGACTGCGCAGGCGTTGGCCATGGAAAAGCCGTCGTTGCACTGCATCCCGAAGCGGATCTCCCGCAGCGCGGGCACGCCCTTTTGCAGCGCGCCGATAAAGGCGCCGAACTCCTCCGCCGTCATGATGCCCGCGTCGTCCGACACGGTGACGAGGGTCGCGCCGGCGTCTATCGCGGTCCGGATCGCGGTTTCCAGAAACTCCGGCTCGCTGCGCGAAGCGTCCTGCGCCACGAACTCCACGTCGGGGCAAAGGCTCTTTGCTTTTTTGACCAGTTTGCCGATCATGTCGAGCACGACGGGCGGCTTCTTGTGGCAAAGGTACTCCATCTGCACCGTCGACGTGGGCACCACAAGCTGCAGTCGCGCCTTTCCGGCGTCCTGCAGAGCGGCCCAGGCGGCCTCGATTCCGGCTTCCTCCAGCGGGCAGGAGACGCACAGCACGCTGCCCTTCACGCCCGCGGCGATCGATTTGATCAGAAGGGCGTCGCGCTTCTCGCCCGAGAACACGGGCAGCTCGATGGCGGAAATGCCGAGCCTGTCGAGCAGCTTCGCAATCTCGATCTTTTCTTTGAAGCTCAGCGAGAGGGCTGTTTTGAGGGTGACGTCGGAACAGGTGACGGTTTGCATCTGGATCATCCTTTCGAAAAAAAATAGCGTCCCTGAGAAAACCTCAAGGACGAAGAAACTCCGTGGTACCACCTTGGTTGCCGCAGAAGCGGCCGCTTTGCCGGATTCCAACAAATCCGCAGCCATGATAACGGGGCTTGCCGGGGTCGCTTACACAGCCGTGGGCGTTGGGCGATCCTGCTCGGGAATGAGACAGCGGAGGCTTCTTCCGGCCGGCTCGCACCATCCGCCGACTCTCTGAACCGCTCAAAAGCACCGCTTAATTCCGTCGCTGCAGTTAAGATATTGGGGCTATTTTAACACGCAAAAGCGCAAAAGTCAACACGAAAAGCGCACAAAGTTGCGGTTTATGCGTCCGCACGCTTGGGCAAGATGACGAAATCAGTCATAGCTGACGGCCAGCCGCGCATAGCGGTAGTCGTCATACTGCAGTCCCCGCGAGGAACGGTAGACGCTGAGCACCAGCCCGACCGCGAGATAAAGGCAGATCACCGAGGAGCCGCCCGCGCTGATGAACGGCAGCGTGATGCCGATGACCGGCAGCAGCTGCGTGCACATGCCGATATTGACCGCCACCTGCGCCATCACCATGAACATGATGCCGTAGCAGAGCATTTGCGCGGCAAAGTTATGGGCGCGCTTGCCGGTTCGGACCACGCGCACGGCAAACAGCGCGAACAGCACCAGCAGCGCCAGCGCACCGAGGAAGCCGAGCTCTTCGCCCACAACGGAAAAGATCATGTCGTTCTGGCATTCGGGAATGGAATTGCTCTGGGTAAAGTCGCCGTGCAGATAGCCCGTGCCGAACAGGCCGCCGTTTTGCATCGCGTGCAGGGCCTGCCGCTGCTGATAAATCTCCTTCGGGTAATCGTCCGGATGCAGCAGCGCCAGAATGCGGTTGCGCTGAATGTCGTCGAACACGCGGTACCACACGATGGGCGCCGCCGCGCCGACCAGCAGGAGCCCGGCCGGGAAATAGAGCCAGTGGACGCCCGCCACGAACAGCATGCCGATGAACATGAGCACGAAGATCAGCGCCGAGCCCATGTCGCCCGTGACGACCACGAGGCCGATCGGGATGGCGGCGTGGATGCACAAAAGCAGCACGTTGCGGAACGACGAGATCTCATGGCGGACTTTGTCGAGATGAACCGAGAAGGTGATGATAAACCCGATTTTCAAAATCTCCGACGGCTGCAGATAGAGGTTGAACCGCGGCAGAATCTTGAGCCAGGAGCGCGCGTCGGAGCGCGCGTCGGGCGCCACGCCCAGCGGCGTGAGCAAAAGCAGCATGAGGCCCACCGAGCCGAGCGCCACCAGCGGCCAGAGCTTGAGGATCAGGTCGTAGTCGATGAACGAGATCACCAGCGCGACCGCGACGCCGAGCATCGTGGCAAGGATCATGACCAGCGCGTCGCGCGAGAGCAGCGCGCCGTCGGCCCTTGTGCGGTAGGAGGCGCTGGCCACCATCAGCACGCCGAACACCGAAAGCAGAAAACAAAGCGCCAGAAACAGCCAGTCGGTTTCCCGCGCAGCCTTGCGCAGCGTTTGACCCTTCACGCCGGTCACCTCCTTTTTTTGACACGAATCGTACTTTCTATATATCATAGCCTATTTTCGCCGAGAATGCAAGAAGTATTTTCCCCGAAGTGTGTGCCGGGGCGTTGACTTCTTCTGTTTTTGTGATAAAATAGAACCATCAAGACAAAAAGGGGGCGGGGGAATGCAGACGTTTGTTACCGACAGCGAGCGCGAAACCGAAGCGCTGGCGGCGCGGTTCGCCTCTTCGCTGCACGGCCCGGTGGTCGTGGCTTTTTTCGGCGGACTCGGCATGGGCAAAACGGCCTTTACCCGCGGCCTGGCCCGCGGGCTCGGCATCGACGCAGAGGTCAGCAGCCCCACCTTTGCCCTCGTGCACGAATATCACGGCGGCGGCAAAACGCTCTATCACTTCGACATGTACCGCGTGGAGAGCTGGGACGACCTGTATGCCACCGGCTTTTTCGATTTCTATGAAACGGGCGGCATTCTCGCCGTGGAATGGAGCGAGAACATCGAAAACGCGCTGCCCGAGCACACGATCCGCGTCACCATTGCCCGCGGCGAAAGCGACACGCAGCGGATCATTACAATTCAGAATTCCGAATTCATCATTCCGAATTCCGAATTGGCGCCCATCCTTTTCGGAGGTTTGAACAAATGAGAATCCTTGCCATCGATACCAGCGCGGTCTGCGCGTCGGTTGCCGTGACCGAAAACGGCCGCGTCCGCGCCCAAAGCAGCACCAACGCCGGGCTGACCCATTCGCGCACGCTGCTGCCGATGATCGACGCCCTGCTGAAAAACAGCGAAACGCCGCTCTCGTCCATCGACTGCTTTGCCTGTTCGGTCGGCCCCGGCTCGTTCACGGGCGTCCGCATCGGCATCGCCGCGATCAAGGGCCTTTGCGACGGCACGGGCAAACAGGCGCTTGCCGTTTCCACGCTGGAGGGCCTCGCCTGGAATCTGCTGGGGCAGAACGTGGTGGCCTGCGCCGTGATGGACGCGCGCTGCGAGCAGGTCTATACCGCGCTGTTCGACGTCTGCGGCGAACGCGTGACCCGTCTGACGGAAGACGCCGCGCTGAAGATTGCCGACCTCGGCGAACAACTCGGGGTCTATCCCGACAAGCCCGTTGTCTTTGTGGGCGACGGCGCCGAAAAATGCGCGGCCGCTTTGGGGTACCCCGCTGCGGCGCCGCTCGTGCGGTTCCAGAGCGCGGCCTCGGTGGCGCTTTGCGCGGAAGCGAGCTTTGACGAAGCAAAGCTCCTCGACGCGCAGCAGCTGCTGCCGGTCTATCTCCGGCTGCCGCAGGCGGAGCGCGAGCTTCGCGCAAAGAATGCGCGGCGCTGATCTGGAATTCGGAATTTCGTATAAAAAACCCTCCCGAGAGGCACAACATACAGATGATAATACAACGTAAAGGAGAATGAATGCTATGATCGCACTCGGCGCAGACCACGGGGGCTTTGCTCTCAAGGAAGAAATCAAAAAACACCTCGACGACATCGGCGTTGCCTACAAGGACTTCGGCACCTACACGCCGGAATCCATCGACTACGCCAAGATCGCCTACAAGACCTGTCAGGCGGTCGTCAGCGGGGAATGCGAAAAGGCCATCCTCTGCTGCGGCACCGGTATCGGCATCTCCATGGCGGCCAACAAGGTCAAGGGCATCCGCGCGGCCTGCTGCTCGGATTATTTCAGCGCGAAGTTCACCCGGCTGCACAACGACGCCAACGCGCTTTGCATGGGCGGCCGCGTGCTCGGCGCGGGGCTTGCCATCGAGATGGTGGACGTGTTCCTCAACACCGAATTTGAGGGCGGCCGCCACCAGAGACGGGTGGATCAGATTATGGCCATTGAAAACGGGACGTTTGAAGGCTGACGAAAGGAGCGCGTTCTTATGAAAAGAATCGTTTCTTTGCTGCTCGCTGCCGTCCTTCTGCTCTCCTGCGTGTGCATCGCCGGCGCGGATTATGATTTTCAGGGCCCGAAATGGGAAAAGCACAGACGCCTGTCGTTTGACGAAACCGGCAAGCTGCGCATTCTGCAGCTCGCGGACGTGCAGGACGGCGCGTGGCTGCCCTCCATTGCAAAGCTGCTCTTGTTCGAAACCGTGCGCAAAACCAAGCCGGACCTCATCGTCCTGACCGGCGACAACATCGACACCTACAGCTGCGACAACAGGCGGCAGGCCATCTTCGGGCTGCGTCAGGTGATGGACATTCTGAACTGCTTCAACATCCCGATCGCCGCCGTGTTCGGCAACCATGACGACGATCCGGAATGCGGGCTGTCGAAGCTCGAGCAGATGGACATCTATGAATCCTATCCGAACTTCATCGGCTATCGCGGCGTCGTTGCCGAAAAGACGGTTGACAAAACCGTGATGAACGTCGGCACCTACAACCTGCCCGTCTATGCGTCGAAATGCAGCGACGAGGTGGCGTTCAACATCTGGTGCTTCGATTCCGGCGACCGCAACCCGGACGATTCCTACGGCGGCTACGGCTACGTCTTCCCGGAGCAGCTGGAATGGTACAAGGCGCAGTCCGACGCGCTGAAGGCGGCGAACGGCGGCGAGCCGGTGCCGTCCATCGTGTTCCAGCACATCATTCCGCCGCAGATTGCCGAAGCGCTGCAGGAGGTGCCCGAGGGCACGCCGGACGCGGTCAGATTCAGCGGCAAATGGTACACTCTGCCCGAGGGCACGGACCTGACGAAGAACCATCTGCATGAAGCGCCCTGCCCGCCGGTGACCTGGTTCAGGCCGGGCTACGCCGAGGTGGAGGCCATGCTGGCGCAGGGCGACGTGACGGCCATCTTCTGCGGCCACGACCATATCAACGCCTATTCGGTCCCCTACAAGGGCATCGATCTTGTCTGCTCGCCGGGCATCACCTACGACTCCTATAACGACGAAAACCGCGGCGTCCGCCTGATCACGATTGACAAATCCGACCCGACCGCCCACGAAAGCGAGCTGCTGCTGGCCTCCGATATTCTGCACAGCCGCCCGCTGCTCTCTTTCATCGCAACGATCTTTGAAAAGATTGATCCGGTGTAAGAGATACAGACGAAACCCAACAGCCGTCCCGCGGGGCGGCTGTTGTTCTTACGTTTTTCTGAACTCTTCCTGCGTTTGCTTGCGTATACTTTAAGGATGTGTTATACTGAACCAAAGGAGGCGACGGCAATGAAACCGTGGCGCATCGTGAAAACCGTGCTTTCCGCCCTGTGGCTCGCTGTCACGCTCACGGGGCTGATCTATTGGTTTGTGACGCTGGCCTATCCGTGGAACGGGACGAACCTGTGGCTGGTGCCGCTCTATCTGGCATGTCCTGTCTGGGCCTTTGTCGGCGCCTTGCTGAGATTAGAACGTCCGCTGCTCTATCGCATCACCAAAACGTTTGTGATCGTGTTGGTGTTGATTCCAACCATCGGGCTCGGCCTTTTCGGGGGCCTGCTTGCGTCGGCGGGCGGCGATTTTGACGATCTGCTTGCGGTCTATCGTCTTGCGTCCGAAACAAACACGCCATCCGCCTATGGCAGATGGGATGCGGAAGCAGAAAACGACCTGTTTCCCAAAGAGATCCCGGCCAATGCCGATGCGGTCGTTTTCCGCTATCAGCAGGTCGGCATATTCACGCAGTTCTGGCAGGATAACGAAGTGACGCTTTCGTTCTGTCTGCCCGCCGATGACTTTGACGTGCTGCGTGATACTGTTCGCAGCCGCCACAACGAAAACCACGGCAATTCTGAACCGGACACCATCGAGGACGGCACAGAGGTCTACTGGGATTGGGAAAGCTTTTCGGGCCATCTGCAGGTGACGCTTGATCCGGCTGAAAACCGCGTGACCTATGAACTGCTGCAATACAGCTTTGAGTAACGGCGCGAAACAACCGCGCAGATACAGTAAGGATGTGTTTTTATGGATCAGAAAGAAGCGCTGCAAACCTACATCGAAGCGACGCAAACACACGCCGCTCAATCCGTTCACGGGGAAGACGCGAAGAAGATCAATCAGGCTTATGACCGGATCGAAGAAAGCGTTCGTGTTCTGATGCAGTCGGAAGAAGGAAAAGCGGAGCTGAAACAACTGCTGCAATCGCCAATCGGCTATGTGCGCGTGTGGACGGCTATGGTGCTGACTGCAGAGGAACCGCGTGCGTGTAAAAAGATTTTGAAAGAGGCGGCGAAAGGAACAGGCGTCTGGGCGGGCACCGTGCGGACATTCCTGGAGGAATGGAAAAAAGGCAAACTTAACAGCGCTTTTTCTTGACAAACCGTGCCATCAGTGCTACAATAGCACCCGAACACGCAATATCCCAAAAGGCTGTGACAAAGACCGCTTTCGTCAGAAGCGTTTGCAGAGAGGCAGTACCACGGCTGGAAGTACCGCCAGACGCAGACAAAAGCGCACCGCTTTGGAGCCGCCGCCGAAACAAGGCGCGCCGTGTGACCGCGTTAAGGTCGAATGAGTGCTGCGGGCAACCGCAGAAACCGGGTGGAACCGTGGAGCTTTTCGCTTCATCCCAGTGCAGATCTGCAGATGGGATGGGGCGTTTTCTATTCTCTCAAAAAGGAGCAAACACAAATGGACAAAGAATTCTTCCTCGCAAATTACCGCCACTCCATGTCGCACATTCTGGCGAAGGCGGTCATCGAGCTTTGGGGCAAGGACGTGCAGTACGCCATCGGCCCGCAGGTGGACGACGGCTTCTACTATGACTTCAGGCTCGAGCACAACATCAACAAGGACGACTATCCCGCCATCGAAAACAAGATGCGCGAGATCCTCAAGCGCAAGGAAACGTGGGTGCGCCGCGAGATTCCCCGCGCCGAGGCGCTGGAACTGTTCAAGGGCCAGAAGTATAAGACCGAGATCATCGAGGACCTGCCCGAGGACGCGATCATTTCGATCTATGAGACCGGCGACGACTTCGTCGACCTTTGCCGCGGCCCCCACGTGGAAAACTCGCAGGAGCTGCTTTCCGTGGCGTTCCAGATCAAGTTCGTCTCCGGCTCCTATTGGCGCGGCGACGAGCACAACGACCAGCTGCAGCGCGTCTACGTCTACGCCTTCCCCGACAAAAAGCAGCTCAAGGATCACCTCGACATGATCAAGGAAGCCATGGAGCGCGACCACAAGAAGCTCGGCCCCGAGCTGGAGCTGTTCATGTTCCACGAGACCGCCCCGGGCATGCCTTATTGGCTGCCGAAGGGCTGGAGCCTCTATAACGCTCTGCTTTCCTATTGGCGGCGCGAGCACCTGCCCCACGGCTATCAGGAGATCAGCGCCCCGGTGCTCAACGAAAAGCAGCTCTGGGTCACGTCCGGCCACTGGGCCCACTATCAGAGCGGCATGTTCATCGCCCCCGTGGACGAGAACACCACCTACGCGATCAAGCCGATGAACTGCCCCAACTCGATCAACGTCTTCCGCAGCCGCGGCCGCAGCTACCGCGAGCTTCCGCTGCGCTATTCCCAGGTGGACGTCATTCACCGCCGCGAAAAATCGGGCGAGCTCAACGGCCTGTTCCGCGTGCAGGAATTCCACCAGGACGACGCCCACATCTTCGTGACCGAGGAGCAGATTGAAAGCGAGATCGCCGACATCATGGACATCGCGAAGTCCATCTACGGCACCTTCGGCCTGACCTATACGGCCGAGCTTTCCACCCGTCCCGACGATTTCATGGGCGACATTGCCCTTTGGGACAAGGCGGAGGAATCGCTCAAGAGCATCCTGACCCATAAGTTCGGCGCAGACGGCTTTGAGATCAACGAGGGCGACGGCGCGTTCTACGGCCCGAAGATCGACCTCGGCATGCGCGACTGTCTGGGCCGTCAGTGGCAGATGGGCACGATTCAGCTCGACTTCCAGCTGCCGCTGAACTTCGGCCTCAAATATGTGGCGCCCGACGGCTCGCTCAAGCAGCCCGTCATGATTCACCGCGCCATCTTCGGCTCGTTTGAACGCTTCATCGGCATTCTGATCGAGCACTTCAAGGGTCAGTTCCCGCTGTGGCTCTCGCCGGTGCAGGTCGCCGTGGTGCCCATCCGTCCCGAGCATAACGATTACGCGAAGAAGCTGGCCGACGCGCTGTTCGAGAACGACGTCCGCTTCGAGGTCGATTACTCCGACCAGAACATGAAGAACAAGATCAAGCGCTTCAAGCTCGAGCGCGTGCCCTATGTGCTCGTGGTCGGCGACAAGGAAGCCGAAAACGAAACCGTTGCGGTCAACATCCGCGGCGTGAAGGACAACAAGTTCGGCGTGCCGTTCGCGCAGTTCCTCGAGAGCGTGAAGGCGCAGAACAAACAGTATACGCTGGAACTGAAAGACGAATTCTGATGCATTCCAGACAAAAGAAAACCGCCCCGAGGGGCGGTTTTCTTCATGAAAAAGGGTTTTGTCGTCTGACCGTGCTCAGCCGACCACGATCTTGCCGGAGTATCCGGCGTCCTGCGCCGCGCGCTTCATGGCGCGGGTCTTCACATAGACTGTGCAGCCGGCGGGCAGGTAGTTGAGGAAGCCGTTCTGCACCAGACCGCGGTCGGTGCCCTCAATGCGCAGCGTGCGCAGGCCGGGGCAGTTATAGAACGCCCACGGCGCGACGTACTCCGTCGTTGTGGGGATCGTCATGCTCTGCAGCGCCGTGCAGCCCGAAAACGCGCTGGAACCGATGGTGACGGTGCCGTTCACGTTCCGGATGGACTGCAGCGACTTGCAGCCCAGAAAGCTGCTTTCGTTGAAATAGATGTGCTGCGACTGCTTGGGCAAGACCAGCGTCTGCAGCGCCGTGCAGTTCTGGAACGCGTGGAACGCGAAGGTCAGCTCGCCCACCTGATTGGGGAACCGCAGCGTTCTGAGCGCCGAGCAGCCCGAAAACATGCCGTAGGCGATCGTCAGATCGGCGGGCCGCGCGCCCGATTCGATCACGGCGGTCGTCAGCTTTTTGCAGTTGGCGAACACGGCGCTGCCGTAGACCGCCGTGTGCAGCACCCGCACCGTGGGGAACCCCGTGCCGGCAAAGGCGCTGTCGTCCACGAAGGCGGCGTTGGAATAGCCGCCGACCCAACTGAGCGCCGCGCAGCCCTGAAACGCGCTTTTGCCGTATTCGGTCACCTTGCCGCTGCTGTTTATGCGCTGCAGAGCGGCGCAGCCGTAGAACGCCCGCTCGGGCACGGCGTGGATTTTTTTCGGCAGCGTGATCGTCTTCAGCGCGCGCATGCCCTGAAAGGCGCTCACGCCGATCGATTTGAGGGCGGCGGGCAGCGTCAGCGATTCCACCTTTTCAAAGTTATAGAACGCGTTGGCGCAGATCGACTTGAGGCTGCCCGGCAGCGTGATGCGGGTCACCCGGCGGTTCCCGGTCTTGATCCCGCTTTTCAGCGAGATGCGCGTCACGGGCTTGCCGTCCACGTTGGCGCGAATGTTGACGGCCGTGGCGTTGGCGGCGGCCGTGTCGGTGTCGAAGTAATCCACCACAACGTAAGACTTGCCGCTGCGGTAATAGACGACGTGGTCAACAACCTGAATCCTTCCGCCGGTCTCATAGGGTCTGCCCCACGCGGCAAAGCACAGCTGCAGCGCCGAAAACAGCGCCAGCAGACCGAGCGCGGCAAGCGTTATCCGCAGCACTTTTTTCATGGCTGCGCCTCCTTTCTGCAGAGTTCCTTTGGGTGTTACACCCGTTCGCGGGTGTTTTGCGCCAGATCACGCATCTGCTTGACGGTGACCCGGCCGGTGAAGCCGTGCGACACAACGGCCTGCTGCATGGTGTCGTTGGGCACGTAGATGCGGCAGGTTGCGGGAATGCCGCGCAGGAAGTTGCCGTTCCAGCTGCGGTCGTAGCGCGGATAGCGCATATCGAACAGCAGCACGTTGTCAGTTTTGAGAATCAGCTTTTTGAGCCCCGTGCAGCCCTTGAAGGTGTCGGCGCCGATCCGGTCGGCCCAGTTGCCGATCTCAAAGCGTCTGAGCGCCTTGCAGTTGCGGAACGCGCCGGCGGGCGCGAACTCGATGAATTCGCCGTTTGTCACGGTCTCCAGCGCCTTGCAGTTCATGAACGCGTTTTCGCCGATGGTCAGATGGCGGCAGGCGGGCAGCGTCACCTTTTTGAGCGCCGTGCAGTTTTTGAAGGTCTCTGCGGGAATGTAGAAGGAAGAGGTTTTGTCATAGAAGGAGCTGCTCGAAACGAAGACCTCCTCCAGCTGTCCGCAGCCGTAAAAGATCGGCTTTTCGCTGCCGTAAAGCATCTGTGTGCTCAGTTCGGTGTAGGGGCTGAGCCAGACGCGGCGCAGGCCGCTTTTGGCAAAGGCGCCCATCATGATCCGGCCGACGCCGTCCAGATTGATCTCCTGCAGCGCCGTGCAGCCGTAGAAGGCGTTGGGATAGATCGTTCCGATTTTGCCGCCGAGGCGGACGCGCTCCAGATTCTTGCAGCCCTTGAAGCAGTTTTGCGGCACGGCGGTCAGCTCTTTCGGCAGATCGATTTCCTTCAGATTATCCATGCGCGCAAAGCAGCGGTCGCCCAGCCGTTTCAGATTCTGCGGCAGCCTGACGGTTTCCAGCGCGCGGAAGACGAACAGGTGCTCGATCTCCGTCACGCTGTCGGGAATCGTCAGTTCCTTCACGGTCTCGTTGCGCGTGTCGGGGTGATAGCGCGCGGTGATCTTCGTGACGGGCACGCCGTCGATCTCCGGCACGATATTGATTTTCACGGCGGTCTTGACCAGCTTGTTGGTGGCAAAGAAGTCGATGACGTGGTATTCCCGGACCACCCGGTTTCCGTTTTCCATAGAAGTGACGTCGTCATAGACCACGCCGTCGATGATTTTGAGATAGGGGTTGTTCGGATAGTCGGGACGCTCGTCATAGTGCGAGCCGGAGCTGTACACCGCCGCGGACGCGCCGAAGCAAAGCGCCAGCAGCAGCGAGCATATCGTCAGCAAAAACAGCAGTTTCTTTTTCATGGGTGAACCCTCCTCAGGCTTTTTCAATCTGGTTTGCGGTGTGGATCATCGTCTGCTCGGGCACGTTGGCCGTGACGCTGTAGGTCAGATCGTTCAGCCGGTAGCGCATTTCGCTCATGTCGGCCTCGCCGCCGAAGACGTAGACCACAACTTCCTTTTCAATGGTGACCACCCGTTCGGCGCCGAGCGCGGCGTAATCCTCGGGCGGAGCTTCGCCGGCCTTCAGGCTGAAGCAGTAGCAGGCGTCGGCGCGATAGACCTGAAAGTCCGCGCAGCGCTTGCCGCCTTCGTTGTAATAGGTCGGCGCGGTGGCGGTCCAGCCCTCCTGCAAAAAGACCTGCGAAAGCGCGACGTCGCGGAACGAATGGGCCGACAGGCTTTCCAGAAGATCCTCCACCTGCATCGAGGCGGGCGCGCCCGGTTCCGTGACCGAGAACGAGGGCAAAAGGTCGATTCTGCCGGTCTGCTGCATCGCGCCGAGCACGGCGGCGGTGCAAAGGACGACGAACGCGGCAGCCGCGGCCAGCAGGCGGCGCGGAGCAAGGCGCCTTTTTCTGCGCAGGCGGTGCAGCGTCTGCTGCTGTTGCCGCTGCAGGTCTTCCTCCGGCGGCAGCTCGAGCGCGCCGGTCTCCTCCAGCAGGTCCAGCAGCGCGTCGATGCCTTCGGCGTCGGGCAGCCCGTCGCCCGCAAGGGCGTCTTCAATGGCCAGCGCTGCGGCGCCGTTCAGCTTTTCGTTCATTTCATGGGTATCGTTTCTCTGCATACGGCATCCTCCTTTCCGCCGAGGGATTCCCGGATTTTTTGCAGCACGCGGGCCCGCAGGCGGAACGCGCGCACCTGCACGGTGCTTTCCGTCACGCCGAGCACTTCGGCGATGGCGGCGTATTTCATGTGAAGCTTGTAATGCATCCGATAGAGCGCCTGATCCTGCTGCCCCAGGGAGCCGAGGATCTCGGCGCCGATTTGAAGCAGCGTTTCTTCGTCGATCTCGTCTTCCTTCAGCCGTTCGACCCGGAAGTCCAGCTCCTGCTCCGCGGCGTCCAGATCCACTTCGTTCTGCAGCCGTTTTCGCTTTTCGCGGAACAGCCGGAGGCTGAGGTTGTGCGCGGCCTTGAACAGCCACGCCTTCACGGCCCCGTCTTCGAGCGCGGGGGCCTTTTGCTGCAGCAGCAGGAAGGTTTCCTGCGTCAGCTCGGCAGCCGCTTCGCGTTCGCCGGTTTTATAAAGGCAAAACCGGAACACGTCGCCGTAGTACGCGTTGCAGATCTCTTCGATCCGCGCCTGTTTCAGCACCCCGCTCCCTCCTTTTTCTTTCCGTCTCATACAGTAATGTCGGTTTTTGCAAAAGCTTACATCTTTTTTTGCATTTTTTTCAAAAAAATTTTTTTCGCTTTCCCGTTCCGGCATACGCTGCCCTCCATTATACATCATCTGCCGCTTTTTTGCAATCGCCGTTCTTTTCGGCGGCCGGCGCCGCGTGCCGGAAAAGTTTCCGCTTCCGCCGCGGTTCGGCAAACTTTTTGCCCGCCATCGTCTAAGATGAACGGGCAACTTCTTTTGAAAGAAAGGATGACGCTCATGAGTGCAAAACTGGAATACGGCGGCGGGGTCGTCCGCGTGCGGTTCAGCGGCGAAATCGACCACCACGCCGCGTCGCTGCTGCGCGCGTCGATCGACAGCGCCATTGCGCAAAAGCGGCCGAAGACGCTGATCCTCGATTTCGGCGCGGTCAGCTTCATGGACAGCAGCGGCATCGGCCTTGTGATGGGCCGCTACAAGCTGATGCAGGCGATCGGCGGCGCCATCCGGGTGGAAAACCTTTCGCCCGGGGCCTACAAGGTGATGCGTCTGGCCGGGCTGGACAGGCTGGGCGAGCTGAAGCAAAAGGAGGTGAGCTGAATGAAAAAGCTGAACGAAATGAAGCTGACGATGGAATCGCGCAGCGTGAACGAGGGCTTTTCGCGCGCGGTGGTGGCGGCGTTCGCCGCGCTGCTGGACCCCACGCTGGAGGAGCTCAGCGATATCAAGACCGCCGTGAGCGAGGCGGTCACCAACGCCATCGTCCACGGCTACCGCGAGCAAAGCGGCCCCGTGTTTCTCACTGCCACGCTGACGGACAAGCCCTCGGTGCGCATCCGCGTGCGCGACAGGGGCGTGGGCATCGCCGACGTTGCCGAGGCGCGGCGGCCGCTGTTCACCACCATGCAGGGCGAGCGCGCGGGGCTGGGCTTTGCCGTGATGGAAAGCTTCATGGACCGCGTGCAGGTGCGTTCCGCGCCGGGAAAGGGCACCACGGTCACGCTGGAAAAAACCATCGGCGGCAAGCGCCATGACGGCTGATACATCCGACCGCGACCGGCTCGTGACCGAAAACCTGCCGCTGGTCCACGCCTGCGCCAACCGTTTCCGCGGCCGCGGCGCCGATTATGAGGAGCTGTTTTCCGCGGGGTGCGTCGGGCTGTGCAAGGCGGCCGGACGGTTCGACGAAAGCCGCGGCTTTTCGTTTTCCACCTATGCCGTGCCGGTGATCCTCGGCGAGATCCGGCGCGTCTTCCGCGACGGCGGCGCGCTGAAGGTGGGCCGCACGCTCAAAGAAAAAGCCCGCCGCGCCATGCACGAAAAAGCGAAGCTTGAAAACGAGCTGCAGCGCGAATGCACGGTGGGGGAGCTGGCAAAGCGGCTCGGGGTTTCGCCGCCGGAGGCCGCCCAGCTTTTAGAGGTGTCGCAGCCGGTGCTCTCGCTGACAAGCGACGACGAGCGCGCCGAACGGCAGTTTGACATTCCGGTGCCGCCGCCCGACGGCCCGCTTTGCGATCTGCTCGCGCTGCGCACGGTTCTGGAAATGCTGCCGCAGCGCGACGCCGACCTGATCCGCCTGCGCTATTTTGAGGGTCTGACCCAAAGCAAAACGGCGGCAAGGCTCGGCATGTCGCAGGTGCAGGTTTCGCGGCGGGAAAAGGCCATCCTGCTGCATCTGCGGGAGCTGCTTTTGAAATAGCCGGCCGTGAGCCGCCCGCAAAGCGGCGTTTTTTCGCGGGAACAAAGCAAAACATCCGCGCAAGGCTGACGCCCCGGGCGGATGTTTCATGCAGCGATCGCGCTGCGTTATTCCGTTTTCATCGCTTCCATTGCGCGGTTCCAGCCCGTCTTCACGTCGGAGACAAAGTCGTCCCAGTCCTTTTCGCCGCGGGTATAACTGAGCAGGCCGCTCGCGGTGTCGCTGCGGAACGTGCCGCCGGGGTAGCCGTCGGAAAGGTCGGGCACCGACGTGACCCCGTCCTTGCCGATTTTGCGCAGGGCGTCGCTGCGCAGCGGATCGCCGGGCAGCTCGTTTTCTTCAAAGGTGGAAAGCGGCGAAGCGTAGCCGAGGTTCTCTTTCACAAAGCGCTTGCCGTCCCCGGCCGAAAACAGCCATTCCAAAAAGTCGACCGCCGCCTGCTTCTGCGCCTCGCTCGCGCGGTCGTTGACCGCAAGATAGCGGTTGACCCGCACCGTCAGGCCGGTTGCGTCCTCGCCGTCCGCGCCGAGATAGAGCGGCAAAAAGTGCAGCTTGTCTTTTTGCAGCGTGCTGCCCTCGGCCTTCTGCAGCGCCGAAAAGCTCTCGGAATCGCTGTAAAGGAACGCCGTTTTGCCCGCGGCGAACTCCTTTTGCGCGTCGGCCGTCGAAACGCTGTCGAGCCCTTTGCGGCCCGAAACGCTGCCGCCGAAGATCAGGTCAAGCGCATCCCGCACCCGGTCGCCCAGCGAGAAGGCAAAGTTCTTCATGCCGCGCACTGCCGCGGCAGCGGGCCCGTCGCTGTCTTTCACGTCGGCATAGACCGCCGGGGAAGCGGCGTGGCGCAGCCAGTCGGCGGAATCGGCGCGCAGGGGCAGATCGGCGAATACGGCGTCGATGCCCAGCTCCTTCTTGTGGGCGGCCATGTCTTCGCAAAGGGCCTTGAGCTTTTGGAAGTCGGTGATCTCGTCCATCGAAGCGTAGCTGGTCTTTTTGTCCTTCAGCGCAAAATAGCGGTCGGTGACGTCCTCGTTATAAAGCAGACCCCACGCCGTGACGTCCACGGGGATCGCCTTGAGCTTGCCCCCGTCGGTCAAAGCCAGCGAACGGTCGCTCAAAAAGGCGGCCAGCGACGTGCCGCCGAGGTCGGCGCAGCGGTCGCGCACGGCGTCAAAGTCGTCCCAGCCCGTGAGCGCAAAGAGCGCGGGCGCGCCGGCGGTTCTGTTCAGCGCGGTCGAAAGCGCGCCATGGTAGGTGGCCGCCGGTTCGCTCTGCACGCGCAGCGACACGCCGGTTTTGGCGCGGTAGGCGGCGGCAATCTCCTCCAGCGCGCCGGAGAGCGCGGGCGAGGCGGAAAGCACGGTCAGCGTGGTGGCCGCCGCGGGCGCGTCGGTGCCGGACGTGTCGCGTTCGCTGGCGTCGGGCGTCGGGTTCTTTTCGCCGCAGGCGGCAAGGCTCAAAAGCAGCAGCGCGGCAAGGAGCAGGGATAACAGTCGTTTCATCGGAAGACCTCCAGTGTTTTTGTGTTCTCCCATAGTGTTGCCGTTTTTTGCCGCGGTATGCATTTTTTTATTTCAGGGGACAGGGGACAGGGGACAGGGAACAGGGGACAGGGAACAGGGGCGCGGGGGAACGCGCGGCTGACCACCTCACCCGTCTTCGCGCAAAGCGCGAATCCACCCTCCCCGCCAGCGGGGAGGGCAAGGCTTTTCGCTTTTATGTTGGCTCTTTCAGCAAAATGGATTTGAACTGCACCGTTTTATAAGAGTTTAACCTATTTAAATAGGCGTTTTGAGTGAAGTGGCATAATCATTTTGAGGACACACAGAAAAGATTAAGTCCCTGCCTTCCCCGCTGGCGGGGAAGGTGGCATCGCGCCGCAAAGATTATGCTATGTCAAAAGTTAGCAAGCGCGATGACGGAAGAGGTGGCACGCGCCCACACGATTCGCGGCTTGGCGATTCTGTAAAGAGCGCGTGACGGGTGAGGCAGGCCCCTCCCCGCCGTCAAAGAAACAAAACCCCGCTTTGACCGATGTGGTAAAAGCGGGGGTTATTCTTTTATGTGCTTGATGATGTCCTGCACCTCGCAATCCAATACGAAACAAAGTGCATCCAGCGTTTTTGTGCTGATATCCTTTCCTTGCTTTATTCTGAAAAAAGTGTTGGCAGAGAAGCCCTCGTGGTAGATCAGATGATAAATTGTGATATTTTTTCGAAACAATGTTTCATAAAAAGGCTGATAGCTAATCATTTTCCATCACCTTTTATAGATTAGCATATTTAATCTATTGACTATGGCTAACAAATTGAGTATAATGTTATTATGTTCAATATATTGAATATAATCAATCATTTAAGGAGGAATACCCTATGAAAACAGCGCGAAAACTTTTATCCGTCCTGCTGGCGGTTTTGATGCTGACAACCACCATGGCAATCGCCGCCGTGCCCGCCCAAGCCTACAGCGCCATTCAGTTCGGCAACTATCCGCAAACGAAAGTCACCGCAACCACCGCGCTCAGCAACGCCGCGGCGAATGCAACATGGAAGAGCTACGGCTATTATATCGGCAACGGCAGCTATGACGGCAGCATGACGGCAAGCGATTATATGAAATATGCCGATTTCTTTTCCGGCGGCGTCAAATACCGCGCCGTGAAGTTTACGCAATTTAGACCGAAAAATACCAGCTATTCCTCCAGTGCTTCCAACTCCTATCAGGACGACAACGGCTATTCGCTGGACACGACCTATTATTTCAAATATGAGCCGCTGACCTGGCGCGTGCTGGATGCATCCACGGGTTTGATTGTGTGCGACAGCATCATTGATTCCCAGGCTTATCAAAACAGTGTTCGGGAAAGCGGCGGCGATTACTATTATTGGAGAACCTCGACCTATGCGAACGACTATGTCTTATCGACAATCCGCACCTGGCTGAACAATGATTTCTACAATACTGCATTCAACAGTGCACAAAAGGAAAACATCAAAAGCACAACGGTTGATAACACCGCCACGAACCGAATCTATTTGCTGTCCTACAGCGAAGCGCAAAACAGCAGCTACGGCCTGTCTTCTGCCTCTGCAAGAAAGGCAAAAGGCACCGACTACGCAAAATGCCAGGGCCTTTATGTGAAGAGCAGCACCGGTTTTTCCAGTTGGCGGCTGCGCTCTGCCGGCATTTATTCCGACTGTACCTGCTTTGTTGCCTATGATGGCGACATCGGCGGTAGCAACAACTACTACTACAACAACGATGTCAGCAATACGGACTACGGCATTCGTCCCGCTTGCAAATTGTCCAGCCTGACGTCGGATACCACAATGGCTGATGTTTACACCATCAGCGCCTCCGCCGACCCGTCTGCAGGCGGCACGGTCACCGGCGCCGGCGCCTACGGCAAGGGCGAAACCGTGACCCTGACCGCCACACCGAAATATGGCTACAACTTCACCGGTTGGTACAGGGGCACCACAAGGGTGACCACCAATACGAGCTATTCCTTCACCGTGAGCGCCGACGCAGCCTATACGGCGAAGTTTTCGCCCCTCAGCTACACTGTTACGGCGAATGCGGGCACCGGCGGCAGCGTGACCGGCGGCGGAACCTTTGCCTACAACACCAGCACAACCGTGAAAGCGACGCCGAGCACCGGTTACACCTTCAACGGCTGGTACAAGGGCAACACAAGGGTTTCAACCAGCGCAAACTATACCTTCACCGTGACCGAAAGCGTGAGTCTCAACGCGAAGTTTGACCGCATCTATTATAACGTCACGGTGAACGCAGGCGCGGGCGGCGCAGTCACCGGCGGCGGCAGCATTGAATACGGCAAAAGCGTGACAGTCAAGGCCACGCCGCTCATCGGTTACCACTTCCTTTGCTGGTATGACGGCACAAGCAACGTTTCCTCCAGCGCAAGCTACACCTTTACCCCGACGAAGAACGTGACCTTGAACGCAGTCTTTGAAGAGGATGCCCCGGTGACCTACACCGTTACTGCCAACGCTTCCACGGGCGGCACGGCTTCGGGCGGCGGCAGCTTCACCGCGGGCTCGAGCGCAACCGTGACCGCTACGCCGAACAGCGGCTACCATTTCATTGGCTGGTACGAGGGCGACAGCAAGGTCAGCGGCAGCGCAAGCTACAGCTTCAGCGTGAGCAAGAACGTCACCCTGACCGCGAAGTTTGAAAAAGACGCTGCGCCTGATCCCGGCCAGCCGGACAACCCGCAGCCGCAGCCCGACCCGAACATGTGCCATTGGTGCGGCAAGGTGCACGAGGGCTTCTTCCAGAAGATCATCGGCTTCTTCCACAATATCATGGCAAAAATCTTCGGCGCGAAGTATTGATGCAGAGCCGATCATCGATCGGCTCTGACGAAAAACCCACCCACAGAAAAAAACAAGCCCGGCCGCTTGACAAAAGCGGCCGGGCCGGTATCATAATAGTACAAGAGAGCTATCCGATAGACGGTTAGCCCCGCGAAGTGGAAGAATTAACCGCTCAGGGTCGAATCAGGGCGGTTATTTTTTATTGCCAGAATGATAGCGAGTATTTCTTGCAGCGGCGGGCGAGAATCCGACCGCTGCAAGCGTTTTCCCGCCAACGGTGCGCGGCGGCGGGGTGGCCTCACCCGTCTTCACGCTTCGCGCGAATCCACCCTCCCCAAAGGGGAGGGCAAGTTTGACTTCGGGCTTGCCGCTGCGTTGGATTTGTCCTGATTCTGTTTGATCGCGGCGTTGGTTATAGACTGTGAAGCTATGATAAAACCTAACGGCAAAAGTATCACGCCCTTGCCCTCCCCTCTGGGGAGGGTGGCACGCGCCCACACGATTCACGGCTTGGCGATTCTGTAAAAAGCGCGTGACGGGTGAGGTCGCGTTCCCGCTGCCACTACGGCAGAGCGGCAGCAGCGAAAGAGGCTTGACCCCCGCCGCGGTTGGGGCGGTTCCCTTCGCGGGGAACCGTTTGCTGCAACCGCCTGCGTGCCCCGCGTCAATTCCGAATTCCGCATTCCGAATTCCGAATTGAAAAAGCGGCCCGCAGGCCGCTTTTGCTGTCGACTGTCGACTGTTGACTGTCGACTCAATCTTCCGGATATCCGTTCGGGTTCTGGCTTTGCCAGCGCCAGGAATCCTCGCACATCTCTTCGATGCCGCGTTCGGCGGTCCAGCCGAGCACCTCTTTGGCGCGGGTCGGGTCGCTGTAGCAAACGGCAATGTCGCCCGGGCGGCGCGGCGCAATCACATAGGGGATGGCGACGCCGCTGGCCTTCTCAAACGCGTGCACCACGTCGAGCACGCTGTAGCCCACGCCGGTGCCGAGGTTGAAGATGTCGACGCCCGTTTTTTGCAGGGCGCGCTCCACCGCCTTCACATGCCCGAGCGCGAGATCCACCACGTGAATGTAGTCGCGCACGCCGGTGCCGTCGGGGGTGTCGTAATCGTCGCCGAAAACGGAGAGCTGCTCGCGCTTGCCGATCGCCACCTGCGTGATGAACGGCATCAGGTTGTTGGGAATGCCGTTGGGGTCTTCGCCGATCCGGCCGCTCTTGTGGGCGCCGATGGGGTTGAAATAGCGCAGCAGGCTGACCGACCATGCCTCGTCCGCGGCCTGCAGGTCGTGCAGAATCAGCTCGATCATGAACTTCGTGGTGCCGTAGGGGTTCGTGGTGCCGCCGGTGGGCATGGTCTCCTTCAGCGGCGATACATTGTTCATGCCGTAGACCGTGGCGGAGGAGGAAAAGACGATCCGCTTGCAGCCGTTCTTGCGCATGACGTCGCAGAGCACGAGCGTGCCGTTGACGTTGTTGTCGTAGTATTCCAGCGGCTTGCGGCAGGATTCGCCGACCGCCTTGAGCCCGGCGAAGTGGATCACGGCGTCGATCTGTTCCGCCGTGAAGATGGCGTCCAGCCCATCCGCGTCGCGGATGTCGCATTCATAGAAGGTGAATTCCCTGCCGGCGAGCTCCGCGATCCGGCGCAGGGCTTCGCGCTTGGAGTTGTAGAAGTTATCGACCACGACCACGTCGTAGCCGGCGTTCATCAGTTCGATGCAGGTGTGGGAGCCGATATAGCCGGCGCCGCCCGTGACAAGAATTGACATAATGCGTTCCCTCGTTTATAATAGATTTGGTTGTATGTTCATTATATCGGATTCTTTCCTTATTTGCAATATATGCAGCCAACTTTTTTGAAATGGAGGGGTCCCGTTGGCAACGCGGACCGATCCTGCCGTCATCCGCGAAGTGCTCACGCGCCACGGGTTTTCGTTTTCCAAAGCGCTGGGCCAGAACTTTCTCATCAATCCCGCCGTCTGCCCCAGAATGGCGGCGCTTTGCGGCGCGGACGAGACGACCGGCGTGCTGGAGATCGGCCCCGGCGTCGGCGTGCTGACCAAGGAGCTGGCGCAGCGGGCAAAGAAGGTGGTCAGCGTGGAGTTGGACGCCCGGCTGCTGCCCGTACTCGAAGAAACGCTGCAGGCGTTTGACAACGTGACGGTGGTGCACGGCGACATCCTGAAGGTCGACCTCGCCGCCCTGTTCGCGGAGCATTTCCCCGGCCTGCGCGTCGCGGTCTGCGCCAATCTGCCCTATTATATCACGTCGCCCGTGATTCTGCGGCTTTTGGAAAGCGGCCTGCCGATCGACGCGGTCACCGTGATGGTGCAAAAAGAAGTGGCCGCCCGCCTTTGCGCAAAGCCGGGCGCCAAAGCCGCCGGCGCGCTGACCGTCATGGCCGACTATTACGCCGAAGCAGAAACCCTGTTCGACGTGTCGCGCGGGTCGTTCTATCCGGCGCCGCAGGTCGATTCCGCGGTGATCCGCCTGACGGTGCGCCCTGCGCCCGCCGGCGCTGCCGAAGATACGGCGGCGTTCTTCCGGCTGGTCAAGGCGGCGTTTTCGCAAAAGCGCAAAACGCTCGTGAACGCGGTCAGCTCCGCGCTGCACTGCCCCAAAGAGGCCGTTGCCGACGCGCTGCTTTCGTGCGGCCTTTCGCCGTCCGTGCGCGCCGAGGCGCTGACCACGGCGCAGTTTTGCGCGCTGCTTTCGGCGCTGCGCGAACGGGGCGTCGCCGTCTGATATACGCATAATTACGCGCGCTTGCATGCGCGAAGCATAAAACGCACAGCGTCCATGTAAAGGATATTCCTTTCCGTGGACGCTGCTTTTGTAAAGGGATTTACTTCCCCATGTGGAAAACTTCGTGCAAAATGTGAAAAAGTCATAGTTTTTCACAACGTATTTCGAAAATCGAACATTCAAGCGCTTATTTTGTAAAGATTTGCACTTGCCGCGCCGGGTTTTCCACATGCCGGATGCGGAATATTCATTTTGTCCCGGCGTTTTGCATATACACGCCTATGCGTCCACCCGCAGCACGCTGCGCGGTTCCACGGTGACGCCTTCGGCCGAAACGGCGCGGTCGGTGCGGTTGACGTAGAGCTTTGCGCTGCCGAAAACGGTGCAGGTGACGCCCGCCCGCAGCACCCGGTAATCGGTGATCGGCTTGTCGCAAAGGCCCTCGAACGCGGTCTGCAGCGTCCGGCAGCACTGCTGCGCCTGCGCAATGGCGTAGACGTAGCACAGGTGGTCCGGCGTGTCGGCCGTGCCGAAATCCGCCGCGTACCATTCGTAATAGGGCGCCGCGCCGACCTGCGCCGCGCACAGCATGGCGTCGACGGGATCCGCCTGCAGATTCATCGCTTCGCCCGAATAGAAGGTGTAGCCGTGCAGGATCGCCTGCAAAAACGGCACGGGCGTTGCAATGTCGCTTTCATAGACCGCGTCGAGCGGCACGTTCAAAAGGCCGCTGGCCGACTTCACGGCATAGAGGTTGGCGCCGTCGAGCAGCAGCCCTTCTTCGCCGGAAAGCAGCGACAGCGCGTCGCTCACAAGGCCGCGCAGCTTTTGCGCGTCCGGCGCGATCCGGCTGCCGGCGTCCGTATACAGGGCCCCGGCGGCATCGGCCACGCACAGCCGGTCTGCGCCGAGCCGCCGCATGGCGACCAGAAGCGATTCCGCGCGGCGCTGCAGCCGGTCCGCGGCGCAGAACGCCAGCCTTGCGCCGCCCGATAAAACGGGCGTCTGCAGCAGCGGGAACACCTGCGTGCGCCTGGCGCCCAGCAGGGTGCGCGCCGCCTTGGGCAGCGCGGTCTCCTGGGCGGTCAGCAGCCGCAGCTCGGGGAACACGGTTACGCCGAGCGGGCGCACCGCGCTCTGGAACGCGCCGAGGCTTTCGCCGCCGCTGACGGTGGAAGACAGGGCGGCTTTTTGCTGCGCCGGACCGCCCAGCAGCAGCCCGCGGTAGCGCAGGCGGATATTGTCGACGCCCTTGCTGCGCAGATACTGCAGGATTTCGCGCGCCTCGGAAAAGCCGGTCAGCGTGCGGATTGCCGGTTTGGTCTCGGCTGCGCTCTGCGTCAGCGCGGCGCCGATCAGGCTCAGGTGGAACGGCAGCGTTGTTTCGCCGCGGATCGGCGAAAGCAGATTGAGGGTGCCGTTTCGCAGCAGCAGCTCGCGGCAGGCCGCGGCAAGGCCCATCGGCGACGCGGTCTCGTCCGCCAGAAAGCGATAAGACAGTGTGATTGCGGCGTCGGTCGTCTTTTTTGCGGCAAAGAGCACGCCGCGGTCGTTCTGCGCCGTTTCGGTCAGGGCGAAGGCGGGATACACGCGGTTGACGCCGCCCGCCGTCGTTTTCTTTTCGGCGTGCACCGTCAGCAAAGCGTCGCCGGCTTCACACAGCGCCACAAACGCCCCGCTGCCGACCCGCTGGCCGAAGGCGGGCACCCGGGCGCAGGCGCCGTCTTCGTTCGGCGTATAGGCAGGCACGGCAAGCGGTTCAAAGGCTGCGGGCTCCGGCTTTGTCCGGATCACGCTGCCGCAGCCGTCGGGCACAAGCAGATAGTCGTTTTCTTCGCCGCTTTGCTGCGCGCCGAAGAAGGGGAGCACCGCCGCCGAAAGCAGCTTTGCGCCGCGCGGCAGCTTTTGCTCCCGAAGGCCGGCGCAGTCCAGCTCCACGCGCATGCAGCCGTCGGTCACCGTTACCGCAAGGGGAAGCGTGAACTGCAGCCGGTCGCCGCCTTCCGGCTGGGCGTCAAAGTGATAGAGAAACTGCACGCCGTTGTCGCGCAGGGTCACTTCGGTTTTTGCCGGGTCGCAGTCGTCCTGCGTGTTGAGCGTCAAAAGCTCTTTGCCGCAAAGCACCGTCAGGGTCAGCATGGCGGCGTCGGGGTGCGCTTCTGCGGGCAGGGCGCGCCAGAGCTGTCTGGCGTTCGCGTCATAGACGGCGATGCTGCGGCTTTCTTCGTCATAATAGAGCACGGTCATCTCCGCGCGCGACACGCGGGTCAGCGCTTCGCGCGCCTTGGCACACCGGTGCACGCCGGTCTGCGCTCCGGCGGGGCGCACGTCTGCCGAAACCGGCTTCACCCGGTCGGCAAAGCGGCCGCAGCCGCAAAGCAGCAGCAGACAAAGCAGACAGAGAAGCCCGCCGATCGCTCCGTTTCGTTTCATGCCAACGCCCCCGATTTCATTCTGCCGCCATTATACCACAGAAAAGACAGACTTGTCCAGCCGCAAAAGGGTTGACAAAACGCGCGCGCGTGCATATAATAGAAAGGCAAACAAAAAAGGCTGTGACAAAGAAGAGTAGGCGCCGGGTGCGATGCACAGAGAGGAACGCGGTTGTTGAGAGCGTTCTGCAAAGCGGGCGTTGAAGTGCGCTTTTGAGCTGCCGCGGGGAAGAGAGTATCCGCGGACGGTCGGCCGCCGTTACCGGCGCAGGAAACTGCATGAGTGAGAAATCAGAGTGGAACCGCGTACTTACGCCTCTGGTGCCGACAGGCATCAAAGGCGTTTTCTTTGTTTTGGAGGGATAGCATGTTCGACCGTTTGAAAGAGGATCTGCAGTGCTTCAAAGACCGCGACCCCGCGGCGCGCAGCAGTCTGGAAATTTTCTTTTTGTACCCGGGCTTCCGGGCCGTGCGGATGTATCGCCGCGCGCACTGGTGCTATACGCACCGGCTGTTCTTTCTGGCGCGGCTGATCTCGCAGCGCTGCGTGCGCAAGACGAATATCGAGATTCACCCCGGCGCCACGATCGGCCGCCGCTTTGCCATCGACCACGGCACCGGCGTCGTGATCGGCGAAACCGCCGTGATCGGCGACGACTGCCTGCTCTATCAGGGCGTCACGCTGGGCGGCACCGGCAAGGATCACGGCAAACGCCACCCGACGCTCGGCAACAACGTTATGGTGGGCGCGGGCGCCAAGATTCTGGGCCCGTTCACCGTGGGCGACAACTCCAACGTCGCAGCGGGCTCCATCGTGCTTTCGGAGATTCCGCCGAACTGCACCGCCGTCGGCATTCCGGCGCGGATCGTGAAGCAGGACGGCATCCGCGTCGACCGGCTCGACCAGATCCACGTGGCCGACCCCGTGGAGCTGGAGCTGCGCGGCCTGCGCGCAAGAGTGAACCAGCTGGAAGACGAACTGGAGGACCAGACCAACGCCTGTCCGCGTCTGCGGCAGCGGGCCGAAACGCAGCAGGAGCCGCTGAACGACGTGAATTTCTGGGTCATCTGAGAGTGCAAGGAAGGAGAATGGAACCATGAAAGTTTTCAATACGCTGACAAGACAAAAGGAAGACCTGATCCCGCTGAAGGAGGGCGAATTCAAAATCTATGCCTGCGGCCCCACGGTCTATAACTTCATCCACATCGGCAACGCGCGCCCGCTGTGCGTGTTCGACGTGCTGCGCCGCTATCTGGAATGGCGCGGCAACAAGGTGACGTTCGTGCAGAACTTTACCGATATCGACGACAAGATCATCCGCCGCGCCAACGAAGAGGGCGTGACGTTCAAGGAAATCTCCGAAACCTATATCAAGGAGTTCTGGACCGACGCCAAAGGCCTCGGCGTGCGCGAAGCCACCGTACACCCGAAGGCGACCGAAAACATCGGCGAGATCATCGACATCGTGTCGTCCCTCGTAGAAAAGGGCTACGCCTACGAAGTGAACGGCGACGTCTATTTCAGCCCGAAGCGGTTCCCCGGCTACGGCAAGCTGTCGCACCAGCCGCTGGAAGAACTGGAGGCCGGCGCGCGGATCAACGTGGGCGAGGTGAAACGCGACCCGATGGACTTTGCCCTTTGGAAGAGCGCCAAGCCCGGCGAGCCCTATTGGGAGTCCCCCTGGGGCAAGGGCAGACCCGGCTGGCATATCGAATGCTCGGCGATGGTGCGCCGCTATCTCGGCGAAACGATCGACATTCACTGCGGCGGTCAGGATCTGATCTTTCCGCACCACGAAAACGAGATTGCCCAGAGCGAATGCTGCAACGGCGCGCCGTTCTCGCGCTACTGGATGCACAACGGCTTCATCACCGTGGACAAGGTCAAAATGTCGAAATCGCTCGGCAACTTCTTCACGGTGCGCGACGTGGCCGAGCAGTTCGGCTATGAACCGATCCGCATGCTGATGATCTCCAGCCAGTACCGCAGCCCGATCAACTACAGCTACGACGCCATCGTGCAGTGCAAGGCCTCGCTCGAGCGCCTGTATACCTGCCGCGACAACCTTGATTTTGCGCTGCAGAACGCCGTGGACGATGCATCCGCGGACGACGCGGCGATGGTCGCAAAGATCGACGAGCGCCGACAGGGCTTCATCGACGCGATGGAGGACGACCTCAACACCGCCGACGCGCTGGGCGTGGTGTTTGAGCTGGTGCGCGACCTGAACACCGGCGTCAACGAGGGCGTCCACAGCAAGGCGCTGGTGGAACACGCCATCGAGGTGTTCGACGAGCTGACCGGCGTGCTGGGCCTTCTCTATAACCGCAAGCAGAAGGACGACCTCGACAGCGAGATCGAAGCGCTGATTGAGCAGAGAACGGCCGCCCGCAAGGCGAAAAACTGGGCCGAGGCCGACCGCATCCGCGACGAGCTGAAAGCGCGCGGCATTGTCCTTGAAGATACGCCGCAGGGCGTGAAGTGGAGCCGGGCTTGAATGGAGAATGGAGAATTGATTTGATCCTTCTCTGTTTTCATTGCGGCGCTCCGCGCACGTTACAGCCTCTTCTTTACAATAACGAACCAATAGAATCAATGTTTGATTTCATCCCTTGACGCATCGCGCGCAGCGCGGCGTCCCTCAATTCCGAATTCCGCATTCCGAATTCCGAATTGCATCCGCAAAGGAGTTGACCAACTTGACCGACCTCCGTTCCGCCCCCATCGGCGTCTTCGATTCCGGGGCAGGGGGCATCAGCGTGCTCAAACGCCTCTGGGCGCTGATGCCGAACGAACAATATCTATACTTCGGCGATTCCGCCAACGCGCCCTACGGCACCAGGCCGCTGGAAACCATCCGCGACCTGACCGTGGCCGCCGTGGAGCATCTGCTCGACGCGGGCTGCAAGGCGATCGTGCTCGCCTGCAACACCGCCACGAGCGCGGCGGCAGCCGAGCTGCGCGAAGCCCACCCGGACGTTCCGATCATCGGGCTGGAGCCGGCGCTCAAGCCCGCCGCCCTGTTCGGCGACCACCCCACCGTGGTGGTCATGGCGACGCCCCTGACGCTGCGCGAAGCCAAGTTTCAGGCGCTGGCCGACCGGTTTGCCGACCGGTGCGAGCTGATCCGGCTCCCCGCGCCGGAGCTGGTGACGCTGGTGGAGCAGAACAAGATGGGAACGCCGGAGCTGTGGGCCTATCTGGAGGATTTGTTCGCGCCGCTGGACAAAGACAGCATCGACTGTCTGGTGCTCGGCTGCACGCATTTTCCGTTTGCCAGGCGCGAGCTGCGGGCCATTCTCGGCAGCCGGCCGGTTTTCTTCGACGGCGCGGTGGGCGAAGCGAAGTATACTGCCGTCGTACTCGAAAGCCGCGGTCTGCGCGCCCCCGACAACGCGGTCGGCGCCATCCGCTTTGAAAGCAGCGACCCCGAAAAACTGCCGCTGCTGGAACAACTGTTTTCTTTTGATCTGTAACGAGGTGATACGATGCTGACACAGGAAATGAACGACGTCATCGCCGTCCGGCTGGACAAGGGCGAAGAGATCGTCGCTTCGCTGCGCAGGGTCTGCGCGGATTACGGCGTGACTTGCGCAAAGATCGACGGCCTCGGCGCCGTCAGCGCCGCCACGGTCTGTCTGTTCGATACGGCGGCGAAGCAGTACCACGAAACGGCGCTCAGCCGGTTTCTGGAGATGACCAACCTTTGCGGCAACGTGTCGCAGCAGAACGGGGAGGTCTATCTGCATTTGCATATCACGCTGGCCGATGAGAACGGCCGTGCCTTCGGCGGCCATCTGAAAGAGGCCTTCATCGGCGCCACGGCGGAGCTGTTTGTGACGAGGCTCAGCGGCAAAATCGACCGGGTGCGCGACGAAGCGACCGGCCTCAACCTGTTTGCGTGGTGATTGCGATGACGGAGATTCAACAACTGCTCAGGGATTATTTATTGGAACAGGGCGCGTCGGACGTGGGCTTCTGCTGCCCTGGCGACGGCGACTTCGGCGACTGCGTCAACGCGGTCAGCGTCGCGGTGCACCTGTCGGACGCCATCGTGGACGAGGTGGGCGCGGAGCCGACCCACACCTATTTCAACCATTACCGTTCGGTCAACGCGTTCATCGATGCGCTGCTCTTAAAAGCCGGCCTGTTTTTGCAAAAGCACGGCTACCGCTACATCACCGTGGCGGCGTCGCAAAGCATCAACAAGGACGGCTGGAACTACACGGGCCGCTATTCCCACAAGAAGGCGGCGGTGCTCGCCGGCCTCGGCACGATCGGCAAAAGCTCGATGTTTCTGCATAAGGACTTCGGCACACGGGTGCGCCTCGGCACCGTGTTCACCAACGCGCCGTTCGACTGCAGCGACGTGACGCCGGTTTCGCTTTGCAAAAACTGCGACCGCTGCGTCAAGGCCTGCCCCGCGGGAGCCATCAGCGGCAGGGAGTGGGCCCCGGGCGTGACGCGCGAAGAGATGTTCGACGCCAAGAAGTGCAGCGAGTACATGAAAAAGCACTTTCAGCACATCGGCCGCGGCGCGGTCTGCGGCATCTGTATGGAAGTGTGTCCGCTCAAGAAATAACCGCACCGTCCTGCAGCACCCGAACCCTGCAAAGCCTTGCGTCGGCCTTTTGCCGCCCGACAGAACGCAGCACGCCGGACAATCCGAAACGGATTGTCCGGCGTCTTTTGGTGACTGAAGGCTGAAGATCAGATATGACAGACCAGCTCAAAGAACGGGCGGAACGCGGAGGGCAGGGCATAGTCTGTTTCCAGCTGTTCGCACGTGACCCAGACGAAAGCGTCCGGCGTTTTGCGGCACTGGATCAGATAGCCCGTCATGTGCCATTCCACGTGGGTGAAAACGTGCGTGTAGCCGGTCTGCATGGAAAGCTCCGTCGGCGCGGCGCCAAGGTCGCTTGCCAATTGCAGCGCCGCCTGCGCGGCTTTGTCGGGGTCGCTCTGGTGCGTCATGGAAACGTCGGCGTTCGGGAACTCCCAAAGCGACGCGAGCAGGCCGTTCTTGCCGCGCTTGCGGATGGCGAAGCGGTCGCCGCACTGCAAAACCAGCACCGTTTTGAACACGATCCTGCGCGCCTTTTTCGGGTCGCGCACGGGGAACTGCGCCCAGGTGCCGTTTCGGCCCGCCCGGCAAACGCCGTTCAGCGGACAGCGCTCGCACTGCGGCGCCCCGTTCGGCAGACACACGCACGCGCCCAGCTCCATCAGCGCCTGCGTCAGTGCGCCGCAGCTGCCGGCTTCATACAGCGGCTGCAGCTTTGCTTCAATGGCTGCCTTTGTCGCAGCTTTGTCGATGTTTGCGCCGTCTTCCAGCACGCGTGTGACGACCCGCAGCACGTTACCGTCCACCGCGGGCGCAGGCAGATCGAAACAGATGGAGCCGATCGCGCCGGCGGTATAGGGGCCGATGCCGGGCAGGGCGCGGATGGCGTCGAGCGTTTGCGGAAACGCGCCGCCGTGCAGTTCCATAACGACTTTTGCCGCCTTTTGCAGGTTGCGCGCGCGGTTATAGTAGCCGAGGCCCTCCCACAGCTTGAGGAGGGTCTCTTCGTCTGCGTCGGCAAGCGCTTCCACCGTCGGCAGCGCCCGCAGAAAGCGGTGATAGTAATCCACCACGGCCTCCACCCGCGTCTGCTGCAGCATGATCTCCGACAGCCAGACGTGATAGGGCTCTTTGTCTCGCCGCCAGGGGAGGTCGCGCCTGTTCTCTTCGTACCACGGCAAAAGCAGACCGGGCAGAGCGGAAAGGCCGCTCATACGGCCGGCTCCTTTTGCGGCAGAAACGGGAAACGGACGAACCGCCGCAGCGCGAACCACAGCGCGGCGCAGATCAGAAGATAGGCCGCGCCCGAAAGCACACAGTAAAGCGGGGCGCTGACCAGAAGGCCGCCCTTCAGGTGATGCAGGGCGTAAAGATAAGGCACGCAGGTAGCGCCGACGACGCAGACGGCCTGGCCGATTTTGACCTTCGTGTCGGCAAAGTCGCTCGGCACCCCGGCGACAAACGGCGCAAAACGGCGGAACCAGAGGGTGAGCGGCAGCAGCAGCGCAAAGCACAGCACGGCGGCGCAGACGACGAACAGGGCCGTCTTTTTCCACGCCGGGAACAGCGCCTCCATGCAAAGAATCATCGGCTTATGGAAGCCCATGAACAGCAGCGTGTTCTGGCCGGCGAGGTTGAGCCACCCGAGCTTGGGCAGCTTCATCGTCAGAAACGCGAGCGCGGCGGACGTGGCAACCGCCGTCAAAAGCGCCACGGCGAAATCCTTGCCGTAATGGTTGCCGTGAATGCTGGTGCGGCCGTTGAAATACCACACCGCGGCGCCGAAGGCAAGCAGGCCCAGCGCAAGGCCCAGCGTTTTGGGCAGGGTGAGGGCTTTGATCTTCTCTTCGTGCGCGCGGTAAAGCAGGCCCAGCGCGTTGCCGCAAAGGATCATGCACGCCACGGCCGGAGTCACGTTGAGGTGCCACGGCAGGCGCAGATGTTCGGTGAAGATGCTCAAAGGCAGCAGAGCGAACGTCAGCGCGAACAGCGGCAGGCGTCTGCCCTTTGTCAGCTTGATGAGGAAAAAGAGCAGCAGCTCGGCTAGAAACAGCAGCAAAACAAAATACAGCGGGTTCGAGGGCGCCTCGGCCAGCCGGCTGTGACCGCGCACGATGCCGCGCATATAGAGCGCCGCGGGCACCTCGGCATGGCCCAGCACGGTCTTTTGCACAAAGCGCAGCACCATGCTCAGAAGCTGCATCCACACGTAGGGCACCAGCAGCCGCAGGGTCAGCCGCCGGAGATAATCGAGCGGCTTTGTTTCCGCCAGCTTTTCAATCTTGAAATTGAAGCCGGTCACAAAAAAGAACAGCGGCATGTGGAACGAGCAGATCCAGGACTTCAGCGTGGCGCCGATCTCCAGATGGCCGAGGATCACAAAGAAGAACGCGATGCCCTTGAGCTGATCCAGCCAGACGATGCGTTCCTGCTTCAGCGGGGAAACCGGCTGCAAAACGGGGTTGTTCATACCTTCTCCTTATACCATCTCTTCCGGATGGAAGACTTCATCAAACTGTTCCGCGGTCAAAAAGCCGAGCGAGACGCAGGCCTCTTTGAGCGAAATGTTTTCGCGGTACGCCTTTTTGGCGGTCTTTGCGGCGTTCTCATAGCCGATATAGGGGTTCAGCGCCGTCACAAGCATCAGCGAGCGGTGCAGGTTTTCGTGCATCTTTTCTTCGTTCGCTTCAATGCCGCGCACGCAATGGACGCGGAACGAGCGCAGCGCGTCGGTCAGAAGGCGCGCCGACTGCAAAAAGCAGTGGGCGATGACCGGCATGAACACGTTGAGCTGGAAGTTGCCCTGCGATGCGCAAAGGCCGATCGTCGTGTCGTTGCCGATCACCTGCGCGGCAACCATCGTGACCGCCTCGCACTGGGTCGGGTTGACCTTGCCGGGCATGATGGAGGAGCCGGGCTCGTTTTCGGGGATGCGGATTTCGCCGAGGCCGCAGCGCGGACCGCTGGCCAGCATGCGCACGTCGTTTGCCATCTTCCAGAGGTTGGCCGCCAGCGCCTTGAGCGCGCCGTGGGCGAACACCGTTGCGTCCTTGCTCGTCAGTGCGTGGAATTTGTTGTCTTCGCTGACAAACGCCTTGCCGGTGAGCTCGCTGACCTGCTTTGCCGCTTCTTCGGCAAAGCCGCCCGGGCAGTTGAGCCCGGTGCCGACGGCGGTGCCGCCCAGCGCCAGCTGCCTAAGATAGGGGAGGGCGGACGAGAGCATGGCGCGCGGCGTTTCCAAAAGGCCGCGCCAGCCGGAAATCTCCTGCGAAAAGGCGATCGGCGTCGCGTCCTGCAGATGGGTGCGCCCGGTTTTGACGATCCCCTTGTTCTTCTCTTCCAGCGCTTTCAGCGTGTCGATCATGGCGTCCAGTTCCGGCAGCAGCCGGTCTTCGAGCGCCAGCACCGCCGCGATATGCATGGCGGTGGGAAAGGTGTCGTTGGAGCTTTGCGACATGTTCACATCGTCGTTCGGGTGCAAAAGCGGCTTGCCCGCAAGCGCGTTGCCGCGGTGCGCAATCACCTCGTTGGCGTTCATGTTGCTCTGAGTGCCGCTGCCGGTCTGCCAGACGGCCAGCGGGAACTGGCTCATCAGCGCGCCCGCGGCCACCTCGCCCGCCGCGCGGCAGATGGCGGCGCATTTCTCTTCGGTCATTTTGTCGGGGCGGCAGACGCGGTTCGCCATGGCCGCCGCCTTTTTCAGAATGCCGAACGCGCAGATGATCTCCTGCGGCATCTTTTCGGTGCCGATTTCAAAATTCTGCAGGCTGCGCTGGGTCTGCGCGCCCCAAAGCGCGTCGGCGGGCACTTTCATTTCACCCATGGAATCGTGTTCGATCCTGTATTCCATCTTTTTCACACTCCGTATTCTTTCAGCTGCTGCACGACACGGATCACGTCGTCGTTCAGCGCGATATCGGCGCTGCTGTCGTAGGCGGTCTCGCTTTTGTTGATCAGGGCAAGGCAGTCGCCCGAAAAATACCGCAGATACGACGCGGCGGGGTAGACCACCAGCGAGGTGCCGACCACGACCATCACGTCCGAGCGGCGGATGGCGCCTACCGCGCCGTAAACGACCTCTTCGTTCAGCGGCTCTTCATAGAGCACCACGTCGGGCTTGATCGCGCCGCCGCACTTCGGACAGCGGGGCACGGCGCCCATCCCGAGCAGGTCCTCCAGGGTGTACTGCCTGCCGCAGCTTTGACAGAAGTTGCGGTGGACGCTGCCGTGCAGCTCAAACACGTTCGTGCTGCCCGCCGCCTGATGCAGGCCGTCGATGTTCTGCGTCACCACGGCGACCTGCCGCTCCGGCGTTTCCAGCGACGCGAAGAAGCGGTGCGCTTCGTTGGGCTTCGCCTGCGGGAACAGCATGACGGACCGGTAGAAATCCCAGAACATCTCGTTGTGCCGTTCATAGAAGCTGTGCGAGATCATCGTTTCCGCCGGGTAGGGATATTTTGATTTCGTGTTGTAAAGTCCGTTCGACGAGCGGAAGTCGGGAATTCCGCTCGGCACGCTGATGCCCGCGCCCGTGAACACGCAAAGGTGCCGGCTTTCTTTCAGCGCCTGTGCCAGACGTTCGATCTGATCCATCCTATCATCTCCTGTCATATGATAGTATTATATCATATTATGTCAAGAAAAGGAAAACCTTACACGATTTTTTTTACTTTTTCCGGATTCTTCTCCAAAGGAAAAACAAGGGCCCCTGTCGTGGGCCCTTGTTTCATCTTTTTTCACAGTGCGTTGATCATCGAAAGGTGTTCCAGATACAGTTCCTTGATATCATTGGTTTTGAACAAACCGCCCTGCAGCGACATGTGGTCGCCCTGATAGACCGGCAGAATATTCCAGACGCCGGGCTGCACGGAAGCCGGGTCAAAATCCTTTTGCGGCGCACCGAAGGGCGCTTTTGCCGAAATCGTGTTCACAAGGCCGTCGTTTTCGAGCCAGCTTTCATCAATCACATAGCCGCCCCTGGTTACGCCGGTGTATTGACCGATCAGACGCGAGGAAGAGCGGAACATGAGTTCCATTTTGCTGTTGATCGGGCTCCACGTGCCGTCCGGCTGCTGCTCGCTGCAGGAGCAGGGGATGGAGAAGTAATAGGTTTCGGGAAGCGTCAGGATGGTTTTGTTCAGCGTCAACGCATGGTCGATATACATGTCATAATCGGCGTAGTCCTCTTCGATCCGGTCGCCGGTCTTCTGGCTGTTGGTGCGGCTCATGATTTCCTGCAGCTTTTTTTCCAGCGGCGGAATTTCTTTTTCAGCTTCGGCAAGCTGCTCCGACGCGTCCTCGTCGGAATAGGCCGTGGTGCCGTTGTGCGGCGCGGCCAGCGCCGTCAGCGAGTGGATCCAGCTGCCTTTGCCGCCCTTGAAATAATCGGAAAGCTCCTCTGCGGGCGTTGCGGCCCGCTCCTCGGCGCTGCCCTGTTCCATCACGGAAGCGAACAGGCGCACCGTGGCCCCGCCGAAGGAATGGCCCAGCAGGCTGATCTTGTCCCGCTCACTGAAGGCCTTCACCAGCGCGCGGCCGGTGTAATCTTCGCCGAAGCGCGCGTGCCCGCAGCGTTCGCTGTGGGCTTTGCCGTAATCGACCCGCGTGCCGGTCAGCTCGGCATAGAGCTCGCACGCACGGTCCCAGGCGCTGCCGCGGGGACTGACCGAGGCGCAGACGGCATGGAAGCCTTTGTCATTCAGATATTTCATCAGGTCGCCGCCGAACATGCCCCAATAGGGCATGAGCTTATAGGTGCTGTCATAGCTGCCCCAGCCGGAAAGCCCGTGGACGAACACGTAGGTGTAGTTGGTCTTCCAGCCGGAACTGTCCGCCTGGAACCAAGCCGTGGACGCGCCGAAAAGATTGGAAACAGCCAGCACGATGGCGATGAGTTTGAAACAAAGGTTGTGAAAAATCGCTTTCATAATCTGTCATCTCCTTTTATTTAATGGTATCATAAATGGAAAAGGCGGTCAATTCTTTGGCGAAAAAAAGAATCAAATTTAA
>JAEEGF011706649.1_pt1 | contig 36058 bp, 33 predicted proteins | sample 9134171 | NCBI WGS metagenome assembly JAEEGF01 (sample SAMN16246542, study PRJNA631951) | gut metagenome | biome: gut microbiome; feature: rumen; material: AP-attached | host: Bos | place: Iran: Karaj | collected 2018-10
GAGAAGCAGGAATTCATGGATTCCATCATCGAGGATGTTAAGTGGCTGGGAGCAGATTATGAGGACAGACTCTTCCACGCTTCCGATTATTTTGACGAGATGTATGAGGACGCCGTTAAGCTCATCAAGAAGGGCAAGGCTTATGTTTCCGAGCTGACCGCCGAGGAGATGAGAGAGTACAGAGGAACCCTCACAGAGCCCGGTAAGGATGATCCCAACAGAGACAGAAGCGTAGAGGAGAACTTAAGACTCTTCGAAGATATGAAGAACGGCAAGTTCGAGGACGGCACAGTAACTCTTCGTGCCAAGATCGATATGGCTTCACCTAACATCAACATGAGAGATCCTATCATCTATCGTGTTGCTCATATGACACATGCAAGAACAGGCGACAAGTGGTGCATCTATCCTATGTATGACTTTGCTCATCCTATTGAGGACGCCATCGAGGGAATCACTCATTCACTCTGTACCCTGGAGTTTGAGGATCACAGACCTCTCTATGACTGGGTAAAAAATGAGTGTGAGTACAAGAACCCTCCTCGTCAGATCGAGTTCGCCAAGCTCTACCTCAACAACGTTGTTACAGGTAAGAGATATATCAAGCGCCTTGTAGAGGACGGCATCGTAGACGGATGGGATGATCCAAGACTTGTAACCATCGCATCACTGAGAAGACGCGGATTTACTCCCGAGTCTATCAAGATGTTTGTAGATATGTGCGGTATCAGTAAGGCTAACTCTACAGCAGAGTATGCAATGCTTGAGTACTGCATCAGAGAGGACCTTAAGCTCAAGTCCAAGAGAATGCTTGCGATCCTTGATCCGGTGAAGCTTATCATTGATAACTATCCGGAGGGAGAGACTGAGTATCTCGAGATTGAGAACAACAAGGAAGTTCCTGAGATGGGAACAAGAAAGATTCCTTTCGGCAAAGAGCTTTGGATAGAGAGAGAAGACTTTATGGAGGAGCCTCCTAAGAAGTACTTCCGTCTTTTCCCCGGCAACGAAGTAAGACTTATGAATGCTTACTTTGTAACCTGCAACAGCTTTGTGAAGGATGAGAACGGCCTCGTTACTGAGATCCACTGCACCTATGACCCTGCAACCAAGGGCGGCGACAGCCCTGACGGCAGAAAGGTCAAGGGAACCATTCACTGGGTAGCTGCCAAGGAAGCAGTGACAGCAGAGGTTCGTCTCTACGAGAATATCATTGATGAGGAGAAGGGCGTATACAATGAGGACGGTTCACTGAACCTTAATCCCAACTCCATCACAGTAATAAAAGAAGCTAAGCTTGAGCCTGAACTTGGTGAGGCACTGGCTTATGATAAATTCCAGTTTGTAAGAAACGGATTCTTCTGTGTAGACAGCAAGGATTCCAAACCTGGAGCACCTGTATTTAACAGGATAGTTTCACTTAAGAGTTCTTTTGTATTACCTAAAAACTGATTAGCTTAAGAAAAGAGGTATAGGTTATGGGTATTTTTTCCGGACTTGAGAAACTTGGACTTGGGGGCATCGGCAAGGGGGAACTTTTTGAGGATCCTAAGAAGAAACAGGCGGCGGTAAAAAAGGAAGAGGCGCCTGTTAAGAAATTGTCTCTGGTAAACGAAGAGGATTATCTTTTCGACAAAAAATACAAATGTCCTATCTGCGAAATGGATTTTGATGTTAAGACCGTCAGAACAGGTAAGGTCAGGATGAAGAACGTTGATATTGACTTAAGACCTGATTATGACGAGCTTGATCAGAACAAGTATGATGTTATTGCCTGCCCGGAGTGCGGTTATGCGGCTCTGGGAAGGTATTTCACCACTGTGAACAAATACCAGATCGATGACATCAGAAAACAGATCAGCATGAACTACAAAAAGATCGAGCATGATGGACCAACCTATGACTACGACTATGCCAAGAGCTTATATCAGCTGGCATTGGCCAACGCAGTGGTTAAGAAGGCTAAGAACAGTGAGAAGGCATATATCTGTCTTAAGACAGCCTGGGTAATCAGAGGCGAGACCCAGCGCCTGGATCCTTCAGAGGAAGGATACGAGACCAAGAAGGCTGAGAATGATGCACAGGAGAAGGAGCTTCTTAAGAATGCTCTGGACGGCTTTGTTATGGCAAGGCAGTCCGAGGAATTCCCTATTGCAGGTATGGATTCCTCCACGCTGGATTATCTTCTGGCAGCTCTGGCGGTGGAGACCGATCAGTATGATATCGCCAGCAAGATGATAGGAGAGATCCTTGTTTCCCGTGTGGCCAACTCAAGAATTAAAGATAAGGCCCGTCTCCTTAAGGAAATGATGGCTGAGAAAACTCAGGAATAAAAAATAGCGGTAGATCCTAGGATCTACCGCTTATTTATTATGTATTATTTCTCGTCGTCGAAGAACTCTTCGGACTCATCAGGCTCGTCGCTGTCCTTCTCATCTGCAGCGGGCTTCTCATCCTTGTCATCTTCCTTGGAATCAGCATCCTCATCACCTGATGTGATGTCTACATACTTTCTTGAACCAAACTTGAAATCTGAAGTGGTGTCGATGTCATCATCTTCGAAATCATCAAAATCATCGAAGTCGTCATCATCGAATCCCTCAGCGATGCGTTCATCTCTCTTAGTCAAATAATAGTAAATTCCTGCGAAAACAGCTCCTACAGCTGCGCAGAATAACAAAAACTTTCCAAAACCGTTGTTTTTTGACATGTTATGAACCCTCCTCAATTAAAAACACTAAAATAATTTTAATACAATTCAGATATAAATGAAAGAGATTTTTTCAGTGTTCATGGGGGTTATTCTTCGCTCCACTGGTCTTTCTTAATGCCCCAGATGAGATTACGCCACTGATCAAGCTGATCTGTGGTCATAAATCCATTGGAAGTGCCCATGTAGCCTATCTTGTAGGATGCGAACAAAAGCGCATTCTTAATGGCATTTACGCTGTCTCCGGTCTCCATGTAATAGTGAAGGAAGCAGGCAAAGAGTGCGTTTCCGGCACCGATGGTATTAACTACTTCATTGGTCTTGACGGTCTTGTAGTGGACACGGACATCCTTGGTCTTGTCAAAGAGGATAAGTCCTTCACTTCCCTGACCGAGAATGATGATCTCTGTACCATAGGTAGATGCCATTCTGTCGATGAAGGCGTAAGGGTCCTCATGGAGGGTGTCATCACTGAAGTAGAGAACCTTGGCAGGCTCTAAGAAATCAGTGTTATATTTTTCCTTCTCAGGTTTGTAGCTTCTGATGTTTACGGCAATGGGCTTTTTGTGCTCCACAGCGGCCTTGGCAAAGGGACGACAGAAATTGGCGTTGGCCAGAACCATCATATCGCAGCTCTCCGCAATGGGAGCCACCATGGACATGTCATAAACGTTCTCACGCAGATCCTTGATATCCTCGAAAATCTGCTGCTTTCTGTCCTTGTCATAAAGAACAACTTCAGTGGGAGTTTCCTTCATCTGAGGGATGATATATTCAGTTGAAAGAGTGATCTTCCTGTCAGGAGGATTGATGATGCCAAGATCCTGATTTCTGCCCACTATGGACATAAAGGTAACCTCATCACCCAGCCACTTAAGGGCCAGGGACTCGTTGTAAGCATCACCGCCAACCGCGGTAAATATGGAGTCGTTAGCACTTGTCAGCGGAGCATAGCTTACGGGAATCTTGTCAACGCGGACAATGGTTTCAATCTGTGTAACGCCTGCAACTAAGAACTTACTCATGTCAGCCTCCTTATTTCACAAATGTCATGAAGGGTCAGTTGATCTCCTTTTCATAGGACATATGCTTTATCATTTCAATGTATTCCTCTGCTTCTTCAAGAAACAGATCGGATCTGAAGTTTTCGCTTTTTACATGTTTTAAAAGAATTCCTTCGATGGTATGATCAAGGATCACCCCGATCTTCAGATAATCAATCCCGGGAGCAAAGCCTGTAATATCGCCTCTCTCCTTGAGAGTCACCATGATGCGGTTAAACTTTTCCCTTCTCACGGAGATTTCCTCCAGGGCCTCAGGATGGGTCTCCTCATTGGCTTTATTCAGGAAAATAAATATATAGGGATATTGTGACATGGCAGCCGCCTGTGCTGAAACGATCTGGCTGTAGAGCTCAAAATATCTGTCCTCATTTTTTTCCACATTCTGAGTCAGCTCCAGTGTCACAACTCTTGTGGCATAGTCGTACAGGAAGGCATAGAGGCCTATCTTACTGGAAAAGTAGTGGAAAAGAAGCCCTTTGCTGATGCCGGCGTGTTTGACGATCTCGTCGGTGCTGGCATGATAATAGCCATACTGCCCAAATACATAGAGAGCAGCATTTATCATGCGATCCTGTTTTTCTTTTTTTAGTTCAAAAAATTTCTCATTCATAAGTCGGGTCCCTGTTTTTCTAGTCTGTTGACCATGTCAGTCTAGTTTAAATATAACACGGAAAGACAGATACTTCAAACGATTTACCGTTTTTTAACAATTTTTAATATCATTTTAAGCGTTAATTGGAGCTTGAAAAGCAAACGAAAAACTGATACCATGGTTTTATGGAAACGTTACCGGGAACGTACAAAATTTCCGGAGATTTTTATTATGAGAAAGGGGATATTATGGCAAAAAAGAAGGGAAATAGGGCTTGTGGAGTGCTTCTTCCGATTTTTTCACTGTCTTCAGCATACGGAATCGGCACTTTTTCAAAAGAGGCTTATGAATTCGTGGACTTTCTTAAGGAAGCCGGCCAGAGCTACTGGCAGATCCTGCCTTTGGGACAGACAAGTTATGGAGACTCTCCTTATCAGTCATTTTCTACTTTTGCAGGGAACCCATATTTTATAGATATTGAGACTCTTATAGAACAGGGACTTCTTACAAAGAGCGACGCTGACAAGTGTGATTTCGGCGGCTCCGAGGAGTATATAGATTATGAGAAGATGTACAGGTCCCGCTTTAAACTGCTGATGATCGCCTATGACAACAGGGATAAGGCCAAGGACGCAGCAGCTCTCAAAAAGAATTTCGAGGTCTTCAAGAAGGATAAGGACAACGACTGGCTCTTTGATTATGCTCTTTTCATGGCCCTTAAGAATGCTTATGACGGCAGGGCATGGAATACCTGGGAAGAGGGTGTAAGGCTTCGTAAGAGCACAGCCATCAAGGAAGCCACCAGGAAATATGCCAAGGAAATAGATTTTTACTGCTTTTTACAGTATCTGTTCTCTGAGCAGTGGTCCAGGCTTAAGGGCTACGCCAATGAAAGAGGCATCGATATTATCGGTGATATTCCGATTTACGTTGCCTTTGACAGCGCAGATACCTGGGCCAATCCGGAGCTGTTTTTACTGGATAAAAAGAATACACCCATCGATGTGGCAGGCTGTCCGCCGGATGCCTTCAGTGCCACAGGTCAGCTTTGGGGCAACCCTCTTTACAGATGGGATTATCACAAAAAGACCGGCTACAAGTGGTGGATGAAGAGAATCGCCCAGTGCTACAGGCTCTATGACGTTGTCAGGATCGACCACTTCAGAGGCTTTGATGAGTTTTATGCGATTCCTTACGGCAATGCCACAGCGGAGATCGGTGAGTGGCGCAAGGGCCCCGGAATCGATCTTTTCAACACCATGAAAAAAGAACTGGGTGAGAAGAGAGTTATCGCAGAGGATCTGGGATTCCTCACTCCTTCGGTCATTAAGCTTGTTCAGAAAACAGGTTTCCCCGGCATGAAGATCCTGCAGTTTGCCTTTGACTCCAGGGAGGAGAGCGATTATCTTCCCCACAACTATACCAAGAACTGCATCGTCTACACCGGTACCCATGACAACGACACCACAAGAGGCTGGTTTGACAAGCTTCCAAGGAATGACAAGAGATTTGCCAAGGAATATCTGGGAATCCACTATGCCAAGGATGCGGTGTGGGAGTGCATAAGATCCGCCTTTGCCAGCGTTTCGGATACTGCCATCATCCCTATGCAGGATTATCTGGAGCTTCCGGGCTATGCCCGCATCAATACTCCTTCCACTCTCGGAGGAAACTGGGTATGGAGAATGAAGAAGGATGCGCTGACAAAAGAGCTTTGCCAGAAGATGCATGATTATGCTAGAATATACGGCAGATTGCAGTAAAGTGAGAGTACAGATATGGCAGAGATTACAATTGTTGAAATCGCCAAGCGATGCGGTGTCGGAGTAAGTACCGTATCCAGGGCTATCAATAATCATTCGGATATCAACCCTGAGACTAAGCGAAAGATCATGGATGTGATCCGGGAGACCGGCTACATTCCCAACAACAGCGCCCGGAACCTCAAGAGAACCGATGCCAAGTGCATCGCCGTGCTGGTTAAGGGAATCACCAATCCCTTTTTCGCTCCCATGATCGAGGTGGTGGAGAGCGAGACCGAGAAGAGGGGATACGCACTGGTCCTGAGGCACGTTGAGGCCTACGAGGATGAGGTGGATGTGGCTCTTGAGCTGGAAAAAGAGAAGAGGCTCCGCGGCATCATCTTCATGGGTGGAAGCACCAAACATTCCTCAGCCAAGGTCAAACAGCTGAATGTCCCGGTGGTTTTTGCCACAATTGGTTCCGATATCTCGGATAACTTAAGCAGGAATGCCTATTCCACGGTTTCTGTGGATGACGCCTTTGAGAGCAAGAAGATCATCGAGTATCTCATAGGTCTTGGCCACAGGAAGATCGCCATCATGGCGGAGGGAAGTGATACTCCTTCCATCGTAAGACTTCGTCTTGAGGGCTATCTTGAGGCACTTAAGGAGAATGGCATAGAGGTCAATGATAAGCTTATCAGAAATGTTGATAAGAGAATTTATACAATGCAGAACGGCTATGATACCACCAAGGCTCTTATAGAGTCGGGAGAGGAATTCACCGCTCTGTACTGCGTATCTGACGTTCTTGCCATCGGCGCCCTAAGGGCTTTTGCCGACGCAGGAATAAAGGTTCCGGAGGATGTGAGCCTGGCGGGCTTTGACGGTCAGGAGCTGGCGGAATATTCCGTGCCGAGGCTTACCACCATAAGACAGCCCATGGGAGATATTTCCAAGGAGACCATGAAGCTGCTCTTTGAGATCATAGATGGCGAGAGCCGCCATAAACATATTGTTTTCCCCGGAGAACTTATCAAGGGTGAATCTACCAAAAAGCTGTGATTATTTCACAGCTTTTTATTGCAAATATTTATACTATTTTAAGTGAATATTTTTACATATTTATGATTATTTACATGATGTGAGCTTATAATATAAGCGGGGATAGTGTAAGGAAATACTATGAAGAAAAACCTTTCATTTAAATCTACCATAAGCAAGATAAAATTTAAGCATGTACTACCGTTCATCGTGTGGCCATTTTTATTTTGTGTGGCCTTTTTTCTTATGTACAGCCGCTTTGTGACATTGTATGTGGAGACTATTGAGTATAAATCCGAGAATATGTCCCACGAGGTGGCTGATACTTTCGAGGTCTATCTGACACAGATCGATAATACCCTTAAGAGTTCAGTTGCAGCCCTTGAATATATGATCTCCGACAATAAATCCGATCAGGATATGTTGGAGTATATTTCTTATCAGTCGGAAAAACTGGGAATCGTTTCCTCCACCGGATCCAGGGGAATCTTTGGGGTTTTCAGAGGAAGCTTCCTCCACGGCCTTGGCTGGAATCCCGAAAACTATGATCCCACAGAGAGGATCTGGTATCAGGAGGCTGTAAAAAACACTGGAAGGTATGTATTTGTAGGACCATATTTTAACAAAAGGACCGATGAATACGTGGTCACTGCGGTTAAGCTTCTGGAGGACGGGGAGAGCGTTATAGCTTTTGCCATCGATTATGAGACCTTTAAGAGCATGACCACCAGCATTGTAAAGTCTGATGATAAGCACATGATCCTTGCCATGAATGAGAAAGGCGTTGTTCTTGCCAATTCCAACAATGATGAGATGGGAGAGGATTATTCCGCATCTGAGGATCCCTTAAAAAAGGGAATCTACAGAGCTATTTCTGAAAACCAGGGAAAGAGTACCTTCCAGCTTCGGGCAGGTAACGGAGTCACCGGAAACTATGTTATATCCAGAAGACATGTACTGTATGATCTTTATGTGGTCACTGTTACGGATGAATCAGAGGAACTTAAGGAGCTGCGCAGGTCTGCTACTGTTTTCGGAAGTATCCTTTTCCTTGGAATGACTATTATTCTTATCCTGAACCTGGTTTCTCTCCATAGAAGTCTTAAGGACAGGCAGAGAACAGAGAATCTTAATTCCATAACCAATATCTTTATGACGATGCTGAGAATTGACATGGTAAATGGCGGTTTTCAGATGATTTCCTGTGCTGACTACAAAGCTGTAAAGATAATCGAGGACGTTGACAGGACTGCCTCTGATATGTTGAAGGAGCTGGGCACCCAGATGGTGGATGAGAGGTCCAGGGATGCCATGCTTGAATTTGCCGATCTGAGCACACTGAATGAACGAATGACAGGAAGGGCCACCATCACAGGAGAGTTCCTCAGCTATGAGCACATCTGGCACAGAGCCCGTTTTATTGTAGTGGACAGGGCCCCCAACGGCAGTATCAAGGATGTTCTTTTTGCCACTGAGATAATTGATGATGAAAAGCGTGCCCTGGACAGATTCCAGTATCTGGCTGAAACGGATCAGCTGACAGGCATCAATAACAGAGGCAGCGGTGAGACCAAGATAAGAGACCTTCTGCTTAAGAACGTGGGCGGAATGTTTATTCTGTTTGACGTGGATAAGTTTAAGTATGTAAACGACCACTTCGGCCATGATGTGGGAGACCAGGTTCTCATGGCAGTGGGTGAAAAAATGCGCCACTGCTTCAGGGAAAAGGATATAGTTCTGCGCCTTGGCGGAGATGAGTTTGCGGCCTATATGCCCAGCATATACACTGAATCCGGAGGAAATCAGGTCCTTGAAAGATTCATCCAGAGCATTCACAAGATGGATATTGAGGCCCTGGGAGATTACCAGATAAACGTAAGTATCGGCGCGGCCTTCTATTATCCAACCGACACCTTTAAATTCGAGGAGCTTTACAGAAGGGCGGATGCCTGCACATATCAGAGCAAAAAGGCTGAAGGCTCCATCATAACCTTCTACAAGAGAAAAGACAGCGAGTATATAGAGGGCGAATAAAAAAGTCTTTTAATACATATAATCCTTGCATTTCTTATGAAATCATAGGATAATACCCTTGCATTGTATCCGGGCTGACCCGGAATGATAGCAAAGGAGGAAAAGAATATGAGTAACACCAATGCCGCAGCAGCAAGCGGAGAACTTGGCGCGCAGCTTAATGAGAGAAGCGCGACCAAAGTGCAGGATATGACAGTCCTTGCATTCTTTACTGCAATCATTTTACTTATGAGCTACACACCACTTGGGCTCATCGATCTGCCACTTATCAAGGCAACAATCCTTCATGTGCCGGTTATCATCGGCGCCGTAATCCTGGGACCGAAGAAAGGAGCATTCCTTGGCTTCGTATTTGGATTTGTATCGCTTATCAAGAACAGCATGGCTCCCAGCCTTCTGTCCTTTGCATTCACACCCCTTGTTCCTGTTCCGGGCACAGGCCACGGCAGTATCTGGGCAGTTGTGATCGCCATTGTTCCCAGAATGCTTATCGGAGTTACATCTTACTTTGTTTATGCAGGCATCAGAAAGCTTGCAGCAGGCAAGTTCAACTTCGGAGTAAGAACCGTTGCCCTTACACTTTCAGGTGTGGTAGGTGCTCTTACCAACACAGCCCTTGTTATGGGACTTATCTACGTACTCTTCAAGGAAGCTTTTGCAACAGCCAAGGATATCCCTGTTGATGCTGTAAGAGACGTTATCCTTGGAATCGTAGCAGCTAACGGAATTCCTGAAGCAATCTGTGCTGCAGTTATCGTTCCCCTGGTTGTAACAGCTCTTTTGAAGGTTGATCTTGTTCGCAAAATGGCGAAATAATCGGTAAAAATATGATACTGACATTTGACGCAGGCAATACCAGCGTGGCAGTCTGTGGTGTTTCTGAGGGAGAGATACTGTTCAAGAATGCTTTTGCAACGAAGCTTTTTGCCACAAGGGAAGGCTATCTGCCTGCACTCACAGATATTTTAGAAAAGAATAATATAACAGCAGAAAACATATCGGGCACAATCATCTCATCGGTTGTGCCCGATGCTGATAATAGGTTAAAAGAGGCGGTGTCTGCCCTTACCGGCAGAAGTCCCCTTGTGGTCTGCTCCGGCATGAAGACAGGAGTGCCGGTTAAGGGCTATGACGAGAAGGGCCTTGGTATAGACAGGCTTGTGGACTGCGTCGCCGCTTCCAGATACTACGGCAATCCTGTGATTGTCTATGACCTGGGGTCTGCTTCCACCATGTCTGTTGTGGACAGCGATGGAGCCTTTGTGGGAGGAGCCATATCTGCGGGAGTCCAGCTTTCTCTGGATGTCCTTGGAGAAAAATGTGCGAAGCTCCCGGAGCTCATTGCCAGAGATATTGCCAAGACGCCGGAAGAAGCTGACAGGGAGGCTATAGGAAATGATACCCTCAGCTGTATGAGAAACGGAGCCATTGTCGGCACTGCGGCAATGATCGAGGGAATGGCCAAAAGAGCTGCGAAAGATCTGGGCCGTTCAGAAGATGAGGTGCCTCTTGTTCTTACGGGAGGAAATGGGGCTCTGGTATATCCCCATCTTTTTTATCCGAATGCGATCTATGACCCTGATCTGTTACACAAGGGTCTTGCTATAATATATGATCTCAACAGAGAATGATCCGGAGGGAAAAAATATGCTTAGAGGAAAACATATACTTCTTGGAATATCAGGCGGAATTGCGGCCTACAAGGCAGCAGGTCTTGCCTCAAGTCTTGTTAAGCAGCATGCTGACGTTCATGTTGTTATGACAGAGAACGCAACCAAGCTCATATCACCCGTGGTCTTTGATTCTTTGACGGGCAATAAGACCAGTATCGATACCTTTGACAGGAACTATGAGCACAAGGTAGAGCATATTGCACTGGCGACCCTGGCGGATCTGGTGATCGTAGCACCGGCTACAGCCAATGTCATTGCCAAGTTTGCAGGCGGTCTTGCGGATGACATGCTCACCACCACAGTCCTTGCCTGCAGATGCCCAAAGATATGTGCCCCTGCCATGAATACAGGTATGTACGACAATCCGGTGACTCAGGACAATATTGAGAAGCTTAGACACTACGGCTGGGAGATAGTGGAGCCCGCTGATGGCTATCTTGCCTGCGGAACTTCAGGAAAAGGCAGAATGCCTGAACCGGAGCAGCTTCTGGAGGTATGCCTTCACGCCCTTCGCCATGAGAAGGATATGGAGGGATTAAATGTCCTTGTCACAGCCGGTCCCACCAGGGAAGCTCTTGATCCTGTACGCTTTCTGACCAATCATTCCACAGGGAAAATGGGCTATGAAGTGGCCAGGGCTGCCGCTGCAAGAGGAGCAAAGGTGACACTGGTTTCCGGGCCTGTGGACCTTACACCCCCATCCTATGTTGAACTGGTGAATATCACCAGCGCCAGGGATATGTTTGATGAAGTGACATCAAGAGCAGACAAACAGGATATCATCATTAAGGCAGCAGCCGTTGCGGACTATCGTCCCGCCAATGTTGCTTCTGACAAGATAAAGAAATCTGCTTCAGACAGTGACCTTACCCTGGAGCTTGAGCGCACCGACGATATCATTGCATATCTTGGACAGCACAAAAAAGAAGGCCAGATCCTGTGCGGTTTTTCCATGGAGACCAGGGATCTTTTGGAGAATTCCAGAAAGAAGCTTGAAAAGAAGAATCTTGATATAATCGCCGCCAACTCTCTTACCACAGAGGGGGCAGGCTTCGGAGTATCCACCAATGTCCTTACGCTTATAACAAAAGACGGAGAGGAGCCTCTTCCTCTTATGTCTAAAGCAGAGGCTGCGGATAAATTGCTGGATAAAATTATGGAAATCAGGTGAATGAGTCAATGTGAGTCAATGGGGACGGTTCTCTGTGACTCATTAATGCGTAGACTATGATTTGATTCATAGATTCGAATTAATGAGTCATAGAAAACCGTCCCCATTGACTCACATTGACTCATTTAGTGGTTATACACAATCTTCGCAGCCATATCCTTGGCTGCAGCAGCGCCCTGGAAGTGCTCGATGATAGCAAGTCCGAAGGGGATTGCTGTTCCCATGCCGCGGCTTGTTATAAAGTTGCCGTCTTTGGCAGTCTCTGTGGTCTGAACATCTGCTCCTGTCAGGCCACCTTCACAGCCGGGATAGCAGCAGGCTTTTTTACCTGAAAGAAGTCCCATGCCGCCGTAAACGGTGGGAGCTGCGCAGATGGCAGCCAGCATCTTGCCCTCGTCATTAAATTCCTTTATATGCTTCTTAAGAACTTCACACTTATCAAGATTGGTGGTTCCGGGCATTCCTCCGGGGAGAATTATCATATCGGTATCATCAAAATCAATCTCGTCGATCAGGACATCGGCTTCTACAGTGATGCTGTGGGAGCCTGTCACATTTTTTCTTCCCATTATGGAAGCTGTGGTGATCACGATACCTGCTCTTCGAAGGAGGTCCACCACTGTCAGGGCCTCGATCTCTTCAAAACCATCCGCCAAAAATATTGCTGTTTTTGCCATATCCGATTCCTCCTTGTGCTCAAACTAAAAACATTATATGATGACAAAGACCTATAGGTCAAAAACCTATTTTTTCTAAAAAGGAAGGTGCATTATGGGAGTAGAAATAGAGAAGAAATTCACGGTAAAAAGATTGCCTGAGGATCTGGAGAAATATCCTTTTCATGAGATCGAGCAGGGCTATCTTAACGTTCATCCCGCCATCAGGGTTCGCAGGCAGGACGATATTTACTATATGACATACAAGTCATCCAAGGACAGTGAGAACACAGACAACATCGGACAGACAGAGTATAACATGCCTCTGGACCAGGCTTCCTATGAGCACCTTGCTGCCAAGGCTGACGGCAATGTCATCAGGAAAAGAAGATATCTTATTCCGATAAATAAGGACGCTTATTCCGCTGATTTCATCATTGCCAATCCTGAGCTTAATGATATGTTATTAGAAGGAAAAATCATAATTGAGCTGGATGTATTCAAGGCTCCCTTCGAAGGAAGAATTGTGGCAGAGGTGGAATTCCCTTCAGAGGAGGCAGCCAAAGCATATCATCCCGCCGATTGGTTTGACTGTGATGTCACTGCCGATCCCAAATACAGGAACTCCTATATGAGCTCCGAAGTATTTGACTGAAGTGACAGCTATTTATATTTCGGAGGAACAAGAAAATGTCAGGAAACAAAAAAAGTATTTTTTACAGCATTCGTACCAAGCTCAGTCTTGTGATGCTGGCAGGAGCCATCATTCCACTTCTGGTGGCGGTGACTGTCAGCTATAATTTTGCCACGGAAAAGGCCACAAAGGATGCGATAGATTCCCTGCAGTGGCAGGCAAAGTACATGCAGTCTGAGTTTGAAGGCGTTGTAAATGACAACTTAAGAACAATTCAGGCTGTGGCATCAGCCCCTTCAACCATACATTATATGCAGGAGCCCGAGAACCAGACCTATATTGATGAAGAGCTGGCTTTTCTGGCTTCCATTGATGAGAACCTTTACGATGGCAGCACTACTGTGATCACCGGGGCAGATGGCATGCAGCTTCTTGCTAATAAGGACAGACTCAATGATGTAAGCGACAGAGAGTATTTCGTGCAGGCCATGAGTGGAAAGACCTATGTGTCTGACGTAATGATATCCAGGTCCACAGGCAACAGACTCATAACCTTTTCCACACCTATTTATATTGAGGGCAATGTGGTGGGCATTGTTCAGAGAAACTACGACTTGAACAATTTCCATCTGATTCTTGCGCAGGAGGCTGAAGATGCATTCCTGGTGGACAGAAAGGGCTATGTAGTAGCCAGTTCCATGTTTGCCATCACTCCTGATGATGAGATTGACATGAGCGGCTGTGAGTTCATGGTTTCCGGAAAAAACGAGGGCGTTTATGCTGAGGGTCTTAAAAATAACAAGACTGTAGTGTGCTATGTGAAATCCGACTTGACCGGTTTTACCATTTGCTCCTTTAACAACTGCAAGGCTATTACCGCAGCTGCCAGACAGTCATCTACCATTATTTTGATATATGGCGCAGTTATGGCCCTGTGCACAGCATTTTTGGCATTCCTTCTGGCTAAGAGCTTCACTAATCCCATTACCGCCATCAGCAGAGCCTTCTCTGAAATGGCCGGCGGTTATATGGCTAAGATAGACAAATACTGTGACAGAAAAGATGAATTCGGACAGATGATCAACGATTCCAATGCGGTTCTGGACAGACTGGGCAGTATTTTTGAAAGCATTAAGAATTCTGCCGAAGAGGTTGAAAGAAACGCGGATGAGATTTCTGATATGGCACAGCGTATATCCGATAACGCAAATGAGTTACCTGCCGCAACAGTTAAAGAGGTAGAAGCCCTTGCGGACAACGCTGAGAGCCTTAGGGAAATTTCTCAGGAACTGGGAAATCAGACCCGGTTTTTCAAAAAATAGTGGAAATTACATTTCTATTATGTTATAATTGCAAACGATTGTGCCTAAAAATAGGCAAAAAAGTGTATATTATTATTCATTTAGGAGGAATTATACAGCAATGAGCGTAACAGTAGAGAAGCTTGAGAACAGCATGGCTAAGCTTAAAATCGAAGTATCTGCCGAGCAGCTTGAGAAGGCACTTCAGAAGGCCTATGAGAAGAATAAGAACAAGATTCAGCTCAAGGGATTCCGTAAGGGTAAGGCTCCCCGTAACATGATCGAGAAGATTTACGGCAAGGAGATCTTCTACGAGGATGCAGCTAATGAGCTTATCGAGGAAGAGTATCCTAAGGCAGTTGAGGAGTGCGGAGAGGCAGTTGTTTCTTCACCTAAGATCGATGTAGAGCAGCTTGAGGCAGGTAAGGACTTCATCTTTACTGCAGAAGTAGCACTTAAGCCCGCCGTTAAGCTTGGTAAATATAAGGGAATCGAAGTAGAGAAGATGGACCTTGACGTAACAGACGAAGAGGTTGATGCTGAGATCGACAAGCAGAGAAGCACCAATGCAAGAACTGTTGATATAACAGACAGAGCAGTTGAGAACGGTGATATCGTAACTCTTGATTTCGAGGGATTTGTTGACGGTGTTGCTTTTGCAGGCGGTAAGGGAACAGATTATCCTCTTACAATCGGTTCAGGCGCATTCATTCCCGGATTCGAGGAGCAGCTTGTTGGCTTTGAGATCGGCAAGGAAGGCGATGTAAACGTTACTTTCCCTGAGGATTATCAGGCAGATGAGCTTGCAGGTAAGGATGCTACCTTCAAGTGCACAGTTAAGGCTATCAAGGCTAAGGAGCTTCCTGAGCTCAACGATGAGTTCGCAAGTGATGTTTCTGAGTTCGATACCCTTGCTGAGTACAAGGAAGATGTAAGAAAGAACCTTGCAGAGAAGAAGGAAAGAGAAGAGAAGGCTAAGAGAGAAGACGTTGTAGTTAAGGCCGTTATCGATGATTCTGAGATGGAGCTTCCTGAGGCTATGGTTGAGACTCAGCAGAGACAGATCGTTAATGATTTTGCTCAGAGACTTCAGATGCAGGGCATGAACATGGATCAGTATCTCCAGTACACAGGCAGCAGCATCGACAAGATGCTTGAGCAGGTTAAGCCTCAGGCTATCGAGAGAATCCAGGCAAGACTTGTACTTGAAGAGGTTGCTAAGCAGGAGAACATCACTGTTAGCGATGAGGAGTTCGAGGACGAGCTTAAGAAGATGGCTGAGCAGTATAAGATGGAGCTTGATAAGCTCAAGGAGCTTATGCCTGAGTCAGAGCTTAAGACCATGAGAGAGGATCTTGCAGTTCAGAAGGCTGCTGAGTTCCTTGTAGAGAACGTTAAGGAAGGCGCTAAGAAGGCTGCTAAGAAGACAACAACCAAGAAGGCAGCTGCAAAGGACGAGGCAGAGGAGAAGCCTGCTAAGAAGACTGCAGCTAAGAAGACAACAGCTAAGAAGGCAGCTGATGCTGACGCTGAGGAGAAGCCTAAGAGAACAACAAGAAAGAAAAAGACTGAAGAAGAGGCTTGATCAGCTGATTGATCATAAGGCAATATAAAAGGCTGAGCACGATAAGTGCTCAGCCTTATTTTATGATATAGGAACATGTTGCCTTCAGCAACCGCGCTCGTCGCGAGAATGTCGCAAGCGACATTCTTTTTTATGTTATTCGTAAGAACTGTCATAGGATGCAGCTTCATGAACTGAACTGCCCTCATCTGCATTGGGAGCCGAGCTCTCATAAGAACTGGACTGGCTGGGATCCGGTGTGATGTTGCCAACGCCGGGATCCGGAGCAGGTGCGGGATCCGGTATATTAGGATTCTCCGGAATCTCAGGAAGAGTAGGTTCATCCGTTGGATCGGGTTCCTGAGGTACAGGCTCGGGATCAACAGGAACAGTAGGTGTGGGCGGAGGTGTGGGTTCAGGAGGTGTTTCTCCTGTATCGCCGCTTCCGGGCTCATCTGTAGTGCCGGGATCTTCCTGTGGAGGAGTGGGCTCTGCAGGTGCGGGAGCAGGTTCTGTGGATCCGCCGCTGGGTGCCTCAGCATTTTCTCCCGGTGTGGAAGCTGCCTCTCCTGAATTATCCTTACCGGCCTCGGAGCTTGCAGAACCGGTGGCTGTTTCGTTGCTGCCCTCGGTAGCTGCTGCAACCTCGGTATCGCCGGTGGCTGCTTCATCGGTGGTTTTCTTCTTTTTCTTTTTCTTGGAAGGATTGGAAGCCGGTGCAGGTGATGCACTTGCCTGGCTCGGCGGTGTATATTCTGCCGAGGATGCCGCATCGTTGGTGGGTGCCTCATCCGACTGGGGCGGAGGAGGAGTTACAGCTGCAACCTGCTTTTTAGCTGTACTTGCTGCTGAAGAAGCATTGGTACCGGAGGTTGATGCTGTGCTGCCGCTGGGAGCATTCTCTTTGATCTTGCCTTCCTTGATGGCCTTAAACTGGCCTGTGCTTATGCCTGAGCCCTTGGCTGAGGCACGATCTTCTTTATCTGACTTAAGAACTGAGAGGCTGAGGGATGAATCGCTTCCTGCAAGACTCTTTTCAACCTGCTTGGACAGCTTCTCCTGTCGTCCGTCACTCTCTGAAACAACGTCGATTATGATCTCGTTGTTCTCATCTCCGAGATAATCGTTAGCTCTTAAAACTTCCACCGTCATATCTATCGCATCGCCGATGGAGTTATACTTTACACCCTGATGGGTCAGGGTCTCGATGATAGGCTCGGCCTCTTCGTTGAGAGCCTCAACCTTTATTACTTTATCAAGACGATTTAATGTATATTCAATGGAGGGTGTGGCATCCAGTGTTACGTAGGAACAGGCAACCGCTGTTTCGTAGTAGCCAATGCTTGTTACCAGCACAGCTGCGGCTGCAACTCCTGAAAGGATCGGAAGGCATCTCTTAAGGTTGGCGATATTGGACTCCTCTGTAATGAAGTCTGAGGCCTTGACCTCAATGGTATCACCTACCTTATAAGCACCTCTGATTTTTCGGAACGTTCCGTCTTCACACAGGACTACGCATATTTTCTTTTTTCCTTCCATCACTACAGCTTTCATGTTGTAGTCCTCATACTTCCTTAACAAACTTCATATATTCCGAGAGAAGTGGATAATCTCCGGAAAGGATCTCGACTGCGGCTATGATGTATCTCCTATGTCGGTCAAGAATCTTCCTTGATATATTTGCCTGACTGGACAGGTCCTTCATGGGCAGTGTCTTTGTTCTTCTAAAGCTGCTCATAAGATCTTCAGAGCCTATAAGTGTGTTGATAGCCAGTGCGCAGGCTGCCCTTGTTTTCTGGGCGGTGGGGGAACACTCCACCAGATCTGAAAATCCAAAGCCGTAGGGCTCTAAGGTCTGTGACAGGGCTTCGATCTCGTCCTTGATTGTTACACTGCTCTGGACTGCGAAATTGCCCTCTGCCGATAATGCGGCTGTTTTTTCCTTAAGCTCAAAGGCGATGGGATTGTCTTCATCCTCGTTAAGCTCGCCCTCCATCATGTAGGGCTCAACACTTATCTCTGCTCTGTGGCGGTATTCCTTGTCGTTGTAGTCCATAAGCCTTCTCTTGATAACAATCTGGGCAAAACTCGAAAAAGCCCCCTTCGTCTCATCAAAGGAGCGGACCGCTTCATGGAATGCACTTAGAGCGACAGCATACTCATCATCGCTGTCAGACACATATTTATGAACAGATTTATAAGCACACTGCTTGATAAACTTACTGTTGTTTTTAATGAAAGCATTCAGCCTTTCGGAGTCCTCGCGCACGGCCAGGGCTTCCGTACCAAATACGTCTTCTTTCATTAAAATTCTCCTGTGTCATGTTATATTAATTCGATTATAACTTATCTAAAAGTGGGGTACGGAGAAATAAAAATAAATAAAAATAAACATTTTATAAAACCCAAAATATACCCCCATTTTTTATTTTTGACCCCCGAATCTTTTTAATATCCAAATAAAATAGCGCGGTTTTGAGGATGGCCAGTATCCCTTAATCGGCAAATTGTCGTCCGAAAGCCCCAACCTTTTAGGGAAGTCACGGAATGATAACCCTTGGGTTTGCAACCGGATCTGCCAAAGGACTGACACGATGATCAACGTCCCAGGTCATTGAGGATCAGGAAGATGGCGGAGACCAGAAGTATTTTTTACATGCTGGGTAAAAGATATTGCGAGCTAAAAGGATTGGAGCATGACGGATCAAAGTTGAGGCTTTTTAGGGCGAACAACCACTATTGGCAGTTGGCGAAATAAAAAATGAGTTGATGGAGCTTCGTGAAATTTCTATAAATTCCTCAAAATGCTTTAAAAAAAGCCAAACTAGCCGTATAATATAGTGTGGTTGTATATAGTTTTTCGGATGTAAAGACTATATACCACCGCACTATTTTTTTCGAAGGAGTGAAAAAAGATGAGTTTAATCCCATATGTCATTGAACAGACCAGCCGTGGAGAAAGATCTTATGACATCTACTCCAGACTTTTAAAAGAGAGAATCGTATTTTTGGGTGAGGAAGTTAATGCTACTTCTGCAAGTATAGTTGTTGCTCAGCTGCTTTTCCTTGAGGCTGAGGATCCTAACAAGGATATTCACATGTACATCAACAGCCCCGGAGGAGAGATCACTTCCGGAATGGCTATTTACGACACAATGCATTACATCAAGTGCGACGTAAGCACAATCTGTATCGGTATGGCAGCCAGCATGGGCGCATTCCTTCTTGCAGGCGGTGCCAAGGGCAAGCGTATGGCCCTTCCCAATGCAGAGGTTATGATCCACCAGCCCCTTGGCGGAACACAGGGACAGGCTACTGAGATCGAGATCGCAGCAAGGCACATTCTCCGCACCAAGGAGAAGCTCAACAGAATGCTTGCTGAGAACACCGGTAAGCCTTACGAGCAGATCGCCGCTGACACAGAGCGTGACAACTGGATGAGCGCACAGGAAGCTCTTGATTATGGCCTTATTGATTCCATCATCGAGAATCGTCCAAGTGAAAAAGATAATAAATAATTAGATTAGGAGATGTGATGGCAGGTAAGAATTCAGGAGAGATCAGGTGCTCTTTTTGCAATAAGACACAGGATCAGGTAAAAAAGTTAATAGCAGGACCCGCAGGTGTGTATATCTGCGACGAGTGCGTTGATATCTGTGCCGATATCATTGAAGAAGAGTTTGAGGATGAACCCGTATCCGGCAAGGACCAGCAGATCAATCTGCTTAAGCCTGTGGAGATAAGGAATTTCCTTGACGAGTACGTTATCGGCCAGGAGGAAGCCAAGAAGGTTCTGGCTGTTTCGGTTTATAATCATTACAAGCGCGTTCTTGCACCCAAGACTGATGACAAGAACGAGGTTGAACTTCAGAAGAGTAACATCATCATGATCGGACCCACAGGTTCAGGTAAGACCTACCTGGCTCAGACCCTGGCCAAGATCATCAATGTGCCTTTTGCCATTGCCGATGCCACAACTCTTACTGAGGCCGGCTATGTAGGTGAAGACGTTGAGAATATCCTTCTGAAGCTCATTCAGAATGCGGATTACGACATTGAGAGAGCTCAGTACGGAATCGTATATATCGACGAGATCGACAAGATCACCAAAAAGAGTGAGAATGTTTCCATAACAAGAGACGTTTCAGGTGAAGGTGTTCAGCAGGCACTTCTTAAGATTGTGGAAGGCACTGTTGCTTCTGTTCCTCCTCAGGGCGGAAGAAAGCATCCTCATCAGGAGCTTATCCAGATCGACACCAGCAACATTCTCTTTATCTGCGGTGGTGCCTTCGACGGGCTGGACAAGATCGTTGAGGCAAGACTTGACCGCAATTCCATCGGTTTCAACGCTGAGATCGCTGACAAGTCAGAGCGTGAGATCGGTGAGGTCCTCAAGGAGGTTACACCTCAGGACCTTGTTAAGTTTGGACTTATCCCTGAGTTTGTAGGACGTGTGCCTATCACAGTAACTCTTGAGGGACTTTCCAAGGAAGCTCTTGTAAGAATTCTTACAGAGCCCAGAAATGCGCTGGTTAAGCAGTATCAGAAGCTCTTTGATTTCGATGACGTTAAGCTTACCTTCGAGGATGAGGCTGTTCAGAGAATCGCTGAGATGGCTTACGAGAGAGAGACTGGAGCCAGAGGACTTCGTTCTATCATGGAAAAGTCCATGATGGATGTTATGTACGAGATTCCTTCTGACGACACCATCACAGAGTGCGTTATCACAGATGCTTCTGTAGACGGAACAAGCCAGCCCCTTATCGTACACAAGGATTCCAAGAGGCTTAAACCTGCCAAGTAAATTAAACATAAGGACGCTGCCACAAAGGCCCTTTGTGGCGGCGTTTTTTAAGGTAACAAGGAGAAGTTATGGTAATAAAGAATGTAAATTTGGAGACGGTCTGCGGAATAACCAGCACCCTGCCTGAGAATGAGCATCCTGAGTTTGCTTTTGCAGGAAAAAGTAATGTGGGCAAGAGTTCTCTTATCAACGGTCTTATGAACCGCAAGAACTACGCCAGGACCTCCCAGGAGCCCGGTAAGACTCAGACCATCAACTATTACAACATCAACAACGAGTTTTATCTGGTGGACCTTCCGGGATACGGCTTTGCCAGGGTTTCCCAGAAGACCAAGGAGCAGTGGGGCAAGATGATCGAGAACTACCTTCACACCTCAAGGCAGCTTATGAGGGTATTTCTTTTGATAGATATAAGACATGAGCCCTCTGCCAATGATGTCCAGATGTATCAGTGGGTTGTTCATCAGGGCTTCCAGCCGGTGATCATCGCCACCAAGGCTGATAAGATCAAGAAATCCCAGCATGAGAAACACCTTAATATGCTCAGAAGCGGTCTTGGCCTTCCTGATGATGTGAGGATCTTCCCCTATTCAGCCCTTAGCAAAGAGGGAAGACAGGAGATCTACGATTTCATGGACGAGCTTTTGGCTGAGGCAGCCGGAGAGACTGCAGAGGCTGATCAGTAAAAATACGGATATAAGAGTTTGTATTTTAGGAGGGACAGTAGTATGGAAACAGCAAAAAAATTCAAACTGCACAGTGTGGCACAGTCACTGATCATGGTGGGCATCGGCCTTCTTCTTGTGCTGTGGCCCGGAGCAAGCCTTGATTTTATGGCCAAGGCACTGGCTGCACTGCTTATTCTGGTGGGCGGAATCTTCGTTATCGCCTATTTTGTCCGGAAGGAAAAGGGCTTTGTGGCCTACGGTGAATTTGGTTTTGGCATTGTGGTGGCAGCTGTGGGTGTCTGGATCTTCTTTAATTCCAGAGGCTTTACCAGCTTTATTCCCAAGCTCTTCGGTGTATTTATCGTAGTCAGCGGTCTGGGTAATCTGGGACAGACCTTTACACTTATTAAGAGCAAGTCCAAGAGCTGGTGGGTATCTCTTATAATCGCCATCATCACCTTATCCCTTGGAGGATTCCTCCTTTACAAGCCGGCGGATGCCAGCGTTATCACTGTTACTCTTATCGGTGCTTTTCTTATAATTGACGGTGTTACCAACCTTCTTACCTGGATCATGGTGATCATCGCAGCTATACAGAAACAGAAGGATGAAGAGGCTCTGGTTACCGACGCTGTGGTTGTGGAAGATTCAGCCGATGATGCAAAGAATGTAGACGCTGAAGTAGTTACAGACACAGAAATTGTTGAAACGGAAGATAAGGAATGAACTTTATACCTTTAAACGTATCGCTTGATGAAGCCTGCCTGCAGGAATTTGTCAGGCGATATCATTTTAATGACACAGACAAAAAAGAAATCATAAGGCTTTACAGACAGCTCTCTCCCAGAGTTCATGCGGAGTTCCACTATGTGCTTGAGGGGGATGGGGCTGTGGTTGTCATGACCCTGGGAAGTGCCTTTGATGAGCTTCAGGACAGCTTCATCCAGAAGGGTGACATCAACAGGGCCTATATGGTGGACTGTCTTGGGCTGGAGATCATGTCACTGGCCTATGACAAGATAGATGAGAAGCTCCATGAGCTTACGGGAAAATATGCGGGAGGCTATGTCTTTACGGGAGTGGAGGAGCTTCCTTTATCAGAGACTCCAAGGCTTATGGCTCTTCTTGGACAGAAGGTTGTAACCTACAATGAGGCCTATGTTCTTTTACCCAAAAAGAGCGTGCTGTTTACAGTGCCATTGTATGATGAGAAGATTGAAAAGCATGATAAGTGCGCCTATTGCAGCGCTGCAAACTGCCAGCTTAGGAAGGCTGAGTATATAGGAGGCTATGCCAAGAAAAAGGTGGCAGGTGAAGAGGCTTCCGATGAGGCTAACACTGAGAAGAACATGAGTAAGGCTGAAAACGACCCGGGATTGATCCATCTCTACACCGGTGAAGGCAAGGGCAAGACCACCGCAGCCATCGGCCTTTCCGTGAGGGCAGCAGGCGCAGGCAAAAGAGTTGTCTTTGCCCAGTTTATGAAGGGCAGAGATACCTCAGAGCTGAATATCCTCAGGCAGATTCCCGGAATCAGGGTGGTAAGGAGCGATAAGGAGCTGGGCTGGTTTAAAAAAGGAGATCCCGATTCTATAGCTGCTTTTACTGAGGTTCACAATGCTCTTCTGGATGAGATAGAGAGCTATGTTTACGGCGGTGACTGTGACCTGCTCGTTCTTGATGAGGTGACCTATCCTGTTAACTACGGCATCATCGATACAGACCGCATCGAGAGGCTGTTGAATTCCAAGCCCATCCATATGGAGCTGGTTCTCACCGGCCGAAATGTCCCGGAGCTTTTTCCTGAGAAAGCAGACTACATTACGGAGATGCGTAAGGAAAAACACCCTTATGATAAGGGGATATCTGCTAGAGAGGGGATTGAATACTGAAATACAGAAGGCTGGTTCGTTAATGAACCAGCCTTTTTAAGGTCTTGAATATCATATCGGGCTCCAGGGGCTTACTAAGGTGTGCGTTAAGTCCCGACTGGAGGCTTCGTTCCACGTCTTCGTCGAAGGCGTTGGCGGTAAGGGCGATGATAGGTACGGTCTTTGCATCGGCTCTGTCCAGAGCTCTTATGGCGGTGGCAGACTCAAGGCCGTTCATTACAGGCATTCGCATATCCATAAAGATGGCATCATAGGTGCCTTCCTCCGAAGCTGTGAACATATCCAGGGCCACCTGGCCGTTTTCTGCCCTGTCTGCCTTGATGCCCTTCTGGCCGAGAAGACGAATAAGGATCTGGGCGTTGATATCCATATCCTCAGCTACAAGGACGTGGACCTTGGTGAAGTCCAGGGTATTGGCCTCGCCCTCGGCAGATTTGGAAGCATCCGTAGCAGCGGTTTCTTTTTTCTTGGCTATCTCAAAGGTCAGGGTTACGTAGAAGGTTGAACCTTTTCCTTTTTCGCTCTCCACATCAATCTTACCGTTCATCATGTCGATAAGATTCTTGGTTATGGCCATACCAAGACCGGTGCTTCCGTACTTGTTGACGGCTGATACATCCTCCTGGGAGAAGGAATCGAAGATTTTGGGAAGGAACTCCTTGTCCATTCCAATGCCATTATCCTTCATGGTAAAAAGAATCGTGGCCTTATTATCGAAGCTGGCGGTCTTTTTTACTGTAAAATCAACCTGGCCGCCGGAGTCTGTATATTTTACCGCATTGCTAAGGATATTGATGATGATCTCCTTGAGCTTGGTGTCATCACCAAGATAGTAGTCGTCAATATCACCCTCAATTCCGTAGTTAAAGGTGATGTTCTTGCCGTCGCACTGGCTGCTTATCATGGTGCTGATAAGTTCCACCAGATTCTTTAAAGAGAATTCATCGTTCCGTAGGGATACATTTCCTGACTCAATCCTGGACATATCCAGGATGTCATTTATTATTCCCAGAAGATGGTGGGCTGAGCTTCCGATTTTTACCAGATATTCTTTTACCTGATCCGAGAGCCCGGGCTCTGAAAGGGCCAGGGAATCAAGGCCGATTATGGCATTCATGGGAGTTCTGATCTCGTGGCTCATATTAGAAAGAAATACTGTCTTGGCTTTATTGGCTTCCTCTGCAGATTCCAGGGCAACCTTAAGAGCTTTTTTCTGCTCAAGGTCTTCCCTTGTCTCTTCGTCCACATCGGTAAAGCCCACACCCACAGCGTGGATGATATTGTCGTCCCGGTCCTCGGGACGCCTTACTCCCGCCATCCTCAGCATTTCATAGGACATGCGGCCGTTTCTGTCCGTCAGGTATTTGTAGGCTATGATCTCCTCGTGGGCCAGTCTCTCCCGGATGGAGTCTATGGAGATAAAATCAAGAAAGCCCTCTCTGTATTCCTCGGTGACATATTTGTTGGCGTAGTCGGTGAAGGACTTGAGGTAATCGAACCGCTCATTTTCCTTGAGACTGTCCACCATATGGGAGTGGGATCTGTAGCATACGCCTTCGTTTTTATCAAGGTTAACATAGTAAACGCTTCTGTAATCCGAGGCCATGGCGGTGATCATCTTGTTGGCCTGGGCGTGGATTTTGCCAAGCTCTTCCTTGCGGCTGATATTCACGGAGTAGATGCCAATGATTATGCCGCCTATGGTTATGGAGAAGATGATGCCGATGACGATTACCATAAGATTTTTGTGCATCTGTTCATCATAGTATGCGGCGGAGAAATCCACTGCGATGACGCCCACCACTTCATTTTTGGAGTTAAAAAGGGGAGTGTAGGCGCTGTAGAATCTTCCGTAGGCATCCTCATAGGGAACCGCATCCACAGCGGAGGTGCCGTTCTGGGCTGTCAGAAGGGCATCTGTGATGGCCACATCTTCACCGTACTCTGAGCAGTCCACCAGGGCGGGATCCACGGTAAAATAGAAGGTGCCGTCGCCTCTGGCTCTGATACAGTAGATAAATTGCAGGTCGATATTGTCCTGGAAGTATTTAAGAGTCTCATAAACCTGAGTATAATAAGGATTTGACGGGTCTCTTGAGGTGATGGTCTCATAGCCGTCTCCGTCGATCATGTCGGCGGCGGTGGTGGAGATGTCCAGAAGCCTGGAGTCGATCTGGGCCTTCATGGCGGCATTGGACTGTTTTACCAGAAACATGCCAAGAAAAACATTGGCAATAATGAGAAAGGCTGAGAGCAAAAGCAGGGCCTTTGTGGTTTCATTAAGTTTTATGCCTTTTTTATTCTTATCCATACAGGATTCCTCAGCATATGAATCTACAATAATACAAGCATATTTTAACATGATGACGATAGCATTAAAAATTAAACCTTTATAATCTATGTGTTGACATGGAAAATAATTGTGTTATAGTTGTAATAGAACAACAATAACAAGCGAAACCAGACGCTGGAATAGGAGGCGCTTATGAATATACAGAAGTTTACCCAGAAGTCTATAGAAGCGGTGAATGGCTGCGAGAAGGTGGCTCTTGAGTTTGGCAATCAGGAGATTGAGCAGGAGCATCTTTTATATGCTCTTATGACCATTGAGGACAGTCTTATCGCCAAGCTGGTGGAGAAGATGGGAGTAGATCGCAGTGCTTTTATCGACAGGATAGAGCAGGGTATTAAGAAGAGACCCAAGGTCCAGGGCGGACACCCCTATGTGGGCTCCGACCTTAATAAGGCTCTTCTCTCTGCAGAGGATGAGGCCAAGGCCCTTGGAGATGAATATGTCTCCGTGGAGCATCTTTTTATGGCTGTCCTCAAGAAGCCCAACCGTGAGGTGAAGGATATCCTTCAGAGCTTTGGAATCGACAGGAACAGATTCCTTCAGGTTCTTTCAGAGGTAAGGGGCAACAGGAATGTCACCACTGATAATCCGGAGGCTACCTATGATACTCTGAACAAATATGGAACAGAGCTGGTGGAGAAGGCCAGAAGGCAGAAGCTGGATCCTGTCATTGGCAGAGATACTGAGATAAGGAACGTCATCAGGATCCTCTCAAGAAAGAGCAAGAACAACCCTGTTCTCATCGGTGAGCCCGGTGTTGGTAAGACCGCCGTTGTGGAGGCCCTGGCCCAGAGAATAGCAGGTGGGGATGTGCCCACAGCCCTTAAGGACAAGAAGATCTTTTCCCTGGATATGGGAGCCCTTGTGGCCGGTGCCAAGTACAGAGGCGAGTTTGAGGAGAGACTTAAGGCTGTCCTTGAGGATGTGAAGAGCTCCGACGGTGAGATCATTCTTTTTATCGATGAGCTTCATCTCATAGTGGGAGCAGGCAAGACCGACGGAGCCATGGATGCGGGCAATATGCTCAAGCCTATGCTGGCAAGAGGCGAGCTTCACTGCATCGGCGCCACCACACTGAACGAATACAGGCAGTACATTGAGAAGGACGCTGCCCTTGAGAGACGTTTCCAGCCTGTTATGGTGGAGGAGCCCACCGTTGAGGATACCATCAGTATCCTTCGTGGTCTCAAGGAGAGATATGAGGTCTTCCACGGCGTTAAGATCATGGATTCTGCCCTTGTGAGCGCTGCGGTTCTTTCCAACAGATATATTTCCGACAGATTCCTTCCGGACAAGGCCATCGACCTGGTGGATGAGGCCTGCGCCCTTATCAAGACCGAGATGGATTCCATGCCTGCGGAGCTGGATGAGCTGAACCGTAAGATCATGCAGATGCAGATCGAGGAGGCAGCCCTTAAGAAGGAGGATGATTCCTTAAGCGTTGAGAGACTTAAGAACCTGCAGAAGGAGCTGGCTGAACTTCGAGAGGAGTTCGACACCCAGAAGGCTCAGTGGTCCAATGAAAAAGAGGCTGTGGACAGACTGGCAGCCATGCGTGAGCAGATAGATACCATCAATTCCGAGATTGCCATTGCCCAGCGTAACGGCGACTACGAGAAGGCCGGAGAGCTGCAGTACGGTAAGCTTCCTGCCCTTAAGAAGCAGCTGGAGGAGGCAGAGGAAGAGGTCAGACTTAAAGAGAACGATACCGCCCTTGTACACGAGAGAGTGTCCGAGGATGAGATCGCGGGCATCATCAGCAGATGGACCGGAATCCCGGTTAATAAGCTGACAGAGAGCGAGAGAAACAAGACCCTTCATCTGGCAGATGAGCTGCACCTTCGTGTCATCGGACAGGATGATGCGGTGACCAAGGTTTCCGAGGCCATCATGAGATCCAAGGCAGGAATCAAGGATCCCAGCAAGCCCATCGGTTCCTTCCTGTTCCTGGGACCTACCGGTGTTGGTAAGACAGAGCTTGCCAAGAGCCTTGCTCAGGCCCTGTTTGATGATGAGAACAACATGGTCAGAATTGACATGAGTGAGTATATGGAGAAGTACAGCGTCTCCAGACTTATCGGAGCGCCTCCCGGATATGTGGGATATGAGGAGGGCGGCCAGCTGACAGAGGCTGTCAGAAGAAAGCCCTACGCAGTAGTTCTTTTTGATGAGATAGAAAAGGCCCATCCCGATGTGTTCAATATTCTTCTTCAGGTTCTTGATGACGGAAGAATTACAGACTCCCAGGGAAGGACTGTGGACTTCAAGAATACTATACTTATCATGACCTCCAATATCGGAGCTCAGTATCTGCTGGAGGGAATAAGACCTGACGGCACCATCAGCGAAGAAGCTGAGAATGACACCATGGAGGACTTAAGAGACCACTTCAGACCTGAGTTCCTGAACAGACTTGATGAGATAATCATGTTCAAGCCTCTCACCAAGGATAATATCGGAGGTATCATTAAGCTTATCGTAGATGACCTGAACAAGCGTCTTTCAGACAGAGAGATAAGTATAAGACTTACTCCTGCAGCAGAAAGCTTTGTTATAGACAACGCCTACGATCCAATCTACGGCGCAAGACCTCTTAAGAGATATGTACAGAAATATGTGGAGACCTTATCTGCAAAGCTAATACTTGAAGACAAGGTTGCACCTCATGAAACCATCGAATTTGACGTGGCAGGAAGCGGCGAAGAAGCACAACTTACAGCATACGCTGTTCACTAAAAAACAGAAACGGCTCCGGTTTTCCGGGGCCGTTTCTTATGTTACGAAAACTGATTCTTCTCAGAATCGTAGACATATCCAATATTCTTAAGCTTTTCAATTATCTCTTTCTGCTCTTCTGCAGAAATATCCAAGTCATCAAAAAGAGACTCCGGATTTGAGTAGTTATCTCTAAGCTTCATATTCATAAAACTAAGCAGCATTACCGGATCTTTTGGAATCATAAGTGCCTCCTTGTATTTCTATGTTTTTACATAAGTGTAGCACACAGCCCTATATCTTGATTAAAAATTTATAAAATAGTACACAATGTTGAATGCGGTAATTAAATCGTTGTATAATTAATATGATATATCATAAATATTTATGCGGCTTTGCAATGATGGTCGCGAAAGAAACCGCAGAAATAAAGGATTTTTCATCCTACATAGGAGTGATTAATGCTTGAATCCATCGATATACACTGTCATATAATGCCGGGAGTCGATGACGGCTCGCCGGATACTGACACAAGTCTTCAGATGCTGAAAATAGCTGCAGCTAACGGGGTAAAGAAAATAATTCTTACCCCTCATCATAAACCGATGCACCACAATGTAAGTCCCAAACACAACGCCGCATACCGGCAGAGGCTCCAGGATGTGGCCAGGGACAACGGAGTAAATGTCAATCTTTATTCCGGCAACGAAGTATATTACAGCGATGAGACCCAGGCGGACTTGGAAAGCGGCAACATATGCACCCTGGCAGGTTCCGACTATGTGCTGGTGGAGTTTCATCCCGCTTATCCTTATAAGGCTATACACAACGGACTTTATCAGGTGCAGGGAGCGGGATTTATCCCAATCATAGCCCATGTGGAGAGATACAGCGACGTGGTGTCCCATCCCGCTTATGTCCGGGAACTGGTGGACATGGGCTGTTATATTCAGGTCAACGCAAGCAGCATTATGGGAAAATATGGCTTTGGAATAGCCCATTTTACCAAGAAGCTGATAAAAGAGGATCTGGTACATTTTGTAGCAACGGATGCCCATGATACCGGAAGACGTGCTCCGAACATCGCCGACTGCAGAAAGTACGTGGAGCGCAAGTTCGGACTTGATACAGCGGACAGACTTTTTTACGACAATCCGCAGTCAGTGTTAGACAACCAGATCATTTAATAGCAAACCAAAAAAGTAGGGGTAGTTAATGGGGAACAAGGACGACATAATTGAAATCAATCTTGGGGAACTGTTTTCGGTATTACTTGCAAGAGCTTTTCTCATTATCAGCGCTGGGGCATTCTTTGCATTGGCGGGACTGTTTCTGAGCAAGTTTGTGATTCATCCCGTTTATGAATCCACCACCAAGATCTACATCCTGAATAAAGAGGAAAACCAGACTGTCACATATTCCGACGTGCAGATTTCCACTCAGCTGACCCAGGATTATGCGGAGCTTATAAAGAGCAGATATGTTCTGGAGGAGGTAATCCAGAGACTTAATATGATAGACACCACCTATGATGACCTTTCCGATGTGCTGAGGGTGGATACTCCTTCGGATACCCGTATCGTGGCCATTACAGCCAAGGACGAGGATCCCCTCATGGCCATGAAGATCGCCAACTGCATCAGAGAGGTGGCCAGTGAGCATATCACCAACGTTATGGATATCGATGCCATCAACGTGGCGGAGACTGCCAATGTTCCCACCAAGAAATCCAGTCCCAGCGTGGCAAGATGGACTGTGATAGCAGGATTTCTGGGATCTGTACTTATAGCATTTTTCGTGGTGCTGGGATACCTTCTGGATGACACCATTAAGAGCAACGACGACGTGGAAAGATATCTGGGAATGAGCACACTGGCGCTTATTCCGCTGACCACTGAGGAGATGGATAAAAAGAAAGCCAAAAAGAGCAAACATAAGTAACGGGGGAAAATATGCAGAGTGCCAAGCTTCACTTCAGTCAGTCGGAAAATAATTATCAGATAAAAGAAGCCTATAAGACCCTTCGAAGCAATGTGGAATTCTCCGGGCAGAATGTCAGGGTGATCTCGGTCACCAGCTGCACTCCGGGAGAAGGAAAGACCACAGTGGCCATGGCCCTTGCCAGAGCCTTTGCGGAGGCCGGGAAAAAGACTGTTCTTGTGGATGCGGATATGAGAAAGTCAGTCCTGGTGGGAAGATATAAGACCGGAAGCGTGCGTCTTGGTCTCACCCACTGCCTGGTAGGAAGGGAGAGGCTTTCCAGTGTAATATGTGAGACAGATACGCCGAACCTGTATGTTATTTTCAGCGGCCCTGTGCCTCCTAACCCCAGTGAGCTTCTGGGGGGAAGGATTTTTGGCAAGGCCCTGGAGAACATGAAGCAGGTCTTTGACTATATCATCATCGATACGCCCCCTCTTGGAAGTGTTATCGATGCAGCGGTGGTGGCAAAGCAGTGCGATGGCACCATCATGGTGGTGGAGAGTAACTCCATCAGCTACAGATTTGCCCAGAGGGTAAAGGACCAGCTGGACAAGGCCGGAGCCAAGATGCTGGGAGTAGTCCTTAACAAGGTGGATATCACCGGAAAAGGCTACTATGGCCATTACGGCAGCTACTATGGCAAGTATTACGGCAAGTACTACGGCAAATACTATGGCAAGTACGGCGAGGACAATCAGCATGCGTCAGCGCCCACGAGATCAAGACCTGCCCTGGAGCCGGCACCGGACGAGGACGATCTTGATGAGCTCAATTACCTGGCAGGAGTAACCCGCAAAGATTAAGGCTGGAGGAAAAAGGTGAGAGGGAATATACTGGGGGTATTTTTTACAATATTATGCGGCGTGCTTATCGCACTTATCGTCATTGCTTACGGAAGAAGCGACAGGATCGCTCCGGAGTTCAGATTTTCCGCTGTGGATCTTATCTATGATTCCGAGACAAAAGATGATGACCTTAAAGTGGGGATAAATGCCTACGATGCCAAGGACGGAGACCTTACTTCGAGAATCGTGGTGGAAAAGGTCGTCCTTAACAGAGATGCAGAGACCGCCGTGGTTTACTACGCAGTTGCTGATTACAGCGGGAATGTCACCAAGCAGTCCAGAGTTTTCCCCGCTGATATCGCAGATATAGACGATAACGGAGACTCTTCGGAGACCATGGAGGATGAAACTCTTCCTGTACTTACTTTTGGAAGTACCCAGGAGGAAGCGGATGCGGCAGCTTCTGCTTCAGGTTCATCACAGGAGGAATCCGAAGGAAACTAAGAGAGGTGCCTATGGGCGGAAAAGGCAGAGTATTCCTCATTGTCTGGGCCGTGCTTATGACCTTTGTGGCAGGAGCACTGGTGGGAATCGAGGCGATGAGGTATCTGGGAAAATCGAATCTTGATGCCAAGTCTGCTACGACTGCGCCAATTATGGTACAGTCACAGGAGGCTGAGGCTGCCCCTGAGACCGCCAACTGGGAATCCGACTGGATAAGATACAACGGAAGTGTTTACGACTACAACGAGGATATAACTACTTTTCTGATAATGGGAATCGATAAGAACGATGAGACTGTAACCGAGGTTCAGGAAGGAACCGACGGAGGGCAGGCTGACGGTCTTTTTCTGCTGGTTCTCAATCCCCACACCAAATCAATCAACATAATCGGAATAAACAGAAACAGCATGACGGATGTGGATGTTTATGATGAATACGGAAGATACATGACCACGGTCATAGCCCAGATCGCCACCCAGCACGGCTTCGGAAACGGCATGGAGGAGAGCTGCGAGTACCAGGTAAAGGCAGTGTCAAACATGTTTTACCAGCTGCCAATCCATGGCTACGCAGCCATTAACATGAGTGCCATTCCCATAATCAATGACCAGGTTGGGGGCGTGGACGTCACAGTGCTGGAGGACCTCACCAAGTGGGACAAGACTCTGGTAAAAGGCGAACAGGTTCACCTTGAGGGCAAGAGCGCATTCACTTACGTCAAGGAAAGGGACCTGACAAAGTTTGGCTCCAACGACAGACGTCTTGAGAGACAGCGCCAGTATTTGAACGGATTTATCAAGGCCGCCAGGGACAATGCCGCTGAGGACAGCGATATGGCGGTTAATCTTTTCAAGGCTATTTCCAGCAAAATGGTGACCAATATCTCCATCGACGAGATCAGCTATCTGGCTCCGGAGATCATAGACTACAGCTTCGATGCCACGGATTTCATGATGATAGACGGTGAGACCAAAAAGACCGGAGAATTCGAGGAATTCCATGTGGATCAGGATGACCTGTACCGGACAATTATCGAAGTTTTTTATGAAAAAGTTGAAAATGTGGACTAAATAAATGGGGATTAAGTGCCGATATAAATACATAGATAGGATAACCATGAAAAGCATTATGGCTATGATACTGATAGCCGCGCTGCTTGCGGGTTGCGGGGCGCCCTGGAAGGAAGCTTCTTCGGAAGAGAGCTCAGAGAGTGCCATCGAAGCCGAATCCGCCGCAGATTCCTATGTGAATTTTCCTGCTCTTACAGCGGAAAATGAGGATATTTTCGGATGGATATATGTGCCGGGAACAGGGATAGATTATCCCATTCTTCAAAGCGGCGAAGGTGATGACTCTTTTTACAGGAATCATAATGCTTATGGGCTGGAAGACCCCAAGGGGGCCATTTACACAGAAGCTGCCAATCAGAAAAATATGTGCGACTTCAACGAGGTCCTGCACGGGCGAACCCTGGAAGACGGAACCATGTTTTCCGAGCTGAACCAGTTTTTGGACAGAACCTTTTTTGAGAACCACGAGTACATCTACATCTATACACCGGATACCGTGTTGGTGTATGTGGTGATGGCGGCTTACCAGAGAAGAAATACCAGGCTTATCGAAGAATATGATTTTTCCTATGCTTCCGGCTGTCAGGAGTTCATTGACGAGATTTATTCAGGAAAGAGCATGGGAAAAAACATAAGGCAGGGCTGGGAAGAAGGCCTTGCACCTGAAAATTTTATTGTTACCTTATCCACCATTGATGAATTAGGGACGGGGAAACAGACAGTTGTCATCGGGTGCCTTGCGGCAGATATGAACGGCACCATAGACAGGGTTGTGGATTATTCCGAACCGGAGTAAAAAGAATGGAGGCGTAAAGAAATGAAAAGATTACTGGCTTTACTGATTGCTTGTGTGATGTTTGCTTCAACCACCTTGTGCACCTACGCTGCGGATGATGCCAAAGGAGGCTCCACCAGTGTGACCGCAGAGGATATCAAGAGAATGGAGGAAGAGATCGAGAAGCTCACCAAACAGATCAAGAACCTTCAGAATACCATCAGAGCCAGTCAGCAGGCCAACAATAAGCAACAGCAGCCTGCCAAGTCAAGTGGCGGCGGCCAGGCTTATCAGCAGCCCGATGTTTATGCCAAGAACAACGCTGTTAACTATGGCGGCAATGTTATCGCCCAGGGCGGACATGTAGAGATCAACGGTGGCAGAAGTAATGTTACCTTTAAGATCGCAGGAGCCAATGGCGGCCAGGTGACACAGGCCAATGCTCTGGCAGCATCCCTTGGTGGATCACTTATTAACTGCATAACCACCAGCTCTCCAGGAGCAAGCTTCAATAACGCCAAGGTTAACTTCTACATCAGCGGCGTTCAGGCAGGAGACAACATCGCTGTATATCAGATCCAGGGTAAGAACTGGGTACAGCTTCCTACCGTTGAGATCCGCAAGGACCACGTTGTTGTTAACATGACAAGGCATGGCACACTGGCATTCATCCGTGTACCTGTACTTGCAGCAGTAACCAACTAAACATCATTTTCATACTTCAGTTCATTTAGAGCCGGCCCTTGGACCGGCTCTTTTCATGATCACAGCCATCCCCCTGCCATCCCCCGGCGTGTCGCCCCTTAAAAAGCGCTCCTTCTTCACTTTACTTTAGTACAGTGCCGCTATATAATGAAGGGGATTTTTTTGAAGGAAAAGTTTGTTTTGAATTAATGAGGAGATATTATGAGCTGGGAAGAGAATGTCAGAAAAGTTGTACCCTACACACCGGGCGAGCAGCCTAAGATAAAGAATATCATCAAGCTTAATACCAACGAGAATCCATATCCGCCTTCTCCGCTGGTTTACAAGGCCTATGAGGAGATCAATCTGGATGATTACAGAAAGTATCCGGATCCCACCTGCAGCGAACTTGTGGAAGCCATCGCTTCTTTTTACGGTGTGGATAAGGATAATGTTTTCGTGGGTGTAGGTTCCGATGATGTACTGGCCATGGCTTTTCTTACTTTCTTTAACTGCGATAAGCCGATTCTTTTCCCTGATATTACATATTCCTTCTATGATGTGTGGGCAGATCTTTACAGGATTCCCTATAAGCAGATTCCTCTTAAGGAGGATTTCACCATCGAGCCTTCCGATTATTTCGGCGAGAACGGCGGTGTGGTTATAGCCAATCCCAATGCTCCCACAGGAGTTAAGCTTCCTCTCGAGGCAATAGAGGAAATAATAAAAAACAATTCTGACGTAGTTGTCATTGTTGATGAGGCCTACGTGGATTTCGGCGCAGAGACTGCGCTTCCTCTTATTGATAAATATGACAATCTTCTGGTGGTAAGGACCTATTCCAAGTCAAGGTCCCTGGCAGGACTTCGTATCGGCTATGCCTTCGGAAGCAGGAAGCTCATCAAATATTTATCCGATGACAAGTTCTCTTTTAACTCCTATACCATGAATATGCCCTCCCTGACTCTGGGAGCAGCCTCCATGAAGGATAAGGAGTATTTCGAGGAGACCACCGCCAAGGTAGTTGCCACAAGAGAAAGAACTAAGAAGGAGCTGAAGTCCCTGGGCTTTGAGTTCGGCGATTCAGCCACCAACTTCATTTTTGCAAAGCATCCCGATAAGTCCGGAAAGGAAATATTTGATTATCTTCGCTCACGTGATATAATAGTTCGTCGCTTTGATAAGCCATCAAGAATAAGTGAGTACCTCAGAATCTCCATCGGAACTGATGAGGAGATGGATAAGCTCATTTCTGTTCTTAAGGAATATCTTGGCAATTAACTATGTAAGGAGCAGATTATTATGTTAACTTTTTTTAAAGAGTCACTGATCGGACAGTACATTTTTGTATTTATTACTTCTATGGTTCCGCTGGTTGAGCTTAGAGGAGCAATTCCTTTTGCATATGCATTTAATCATACAGGAACAGGCTTCAATCTTTTGCTGGGATATGTCCTTATTGCAATAGGCAATATGATTCCCGTTCCTCTTATTTATTTCTTTGCAAGAAAGATTCTTGAGTGGGGAAAGGATAAGCCTGTTATCGGCGGTTTCTTTACCTTCTTCCTTGAGAAGGGGGAAAAGGTTGGAAAGAAGCTTCAGTCCAAGGCAGGTCAGGGCCTTTTTGTGGCACGTCTTTT